>Ga0213860_10000390_pt1 | contig 17574 bp, 8 predicted proteins | sample PICome_3_FD_160118 | JGI IMG/M metagenome (GOLD analysis project Ga0213860, IMG submission 160118) | Coastal seawater microbial communities near Pivers Island, North Carolina, United States - PICO550 | ecosystem: Environmental > Aquatic > Marine > Coastal | place: USA: North Carolina | collected...
GAACAACAACTCGTCATTTATCCAAGCTACGACTCTCAAGTCGGAGCTAGAGTTATACCGGAAAAATGAAGAATTGAATATGCTTTCGTTGGAGGGCTACTGACTAGCAATGTGCAACACATCGGATTCCATTTCAAGATGTTCTTTTGGAGGGCTACTGACTAGCAATGTGCAACACATCGGATTCCATTTCAAGATGTTCTTTTGGAGGGCTACTGACTAGCAATGTGCAACATCGGATTCCATTTCAAGATGTTCTTTTGGAGGGCTACTCTGAGCTTCAATGCAAGTCGCAGCTAGCCGCTTTTTTAGACTGGGGCAAATACAAAAAGCTATTGGGCGATTTTAAGATTTCTAGAGTGTGGGAGCTAGTTTAATTTTATTCCTTCGCGGATATTTTGTTTGCCGAGTCTTCTTGGTTTGGCGTTAGGGGGGCTTGCGCTCTTCTTCGTCTCCGAAGAAGGTAGCAGCTGTTTGGCAGGCTAAAGCGGTGCAAGGTGCGGGGAATGGGGCAACCCCCCTTGATAGAACACAAAATGAGGTTCTCCAGGGAACATCTGTTTTTGAGCGTCTGAGTTTCAGCATCTCCGGATTCAGAATCCAAATTTTTTTCTACTAGATATTTCTAGCTTTGCACTCTGGGGATTCTGATTCCAAAAAGTTGAGTGTGCGCACAATGACTTATGGACCAGGGATTCTGAATCCAGGATGTTTTATTAAAACATCATGCAACAACATGATATTTTGTTATGCACAAAAATGTTCGCTCGGCTCATAATTTTTACCTCGGCCTGGATTCGTGGTGTCTGAGTCAAGATTTCCTCGGCATGGATTTGATGTTCCCAAAGGAAGAACACCTAGAACTGAGTCAAGCTCCTGTTATTGTCTCTCCTGTTCCTGTGCAATCTTATCGTTGTAATGATGTTCCTATTGGCAGTGTTACTACCTTTCCTCTTGGAATAACTTTACCCTCCAGAGAAGGTAACCTACCAACTCACTTGCCGCCAGAAGCAGTTGGTTCGATTGCTACGATCGTCTCTCCAGAGAACATAGATCGTCCCCCGGTGGTAGTTGGGTCGGTTGATGCACTAGATAGGAGCCAGGACTCTCACACTTTGAGTACTCTTGGGGGCACAGCTGATGGTGTATTTACTGACTCGGTTCAGGATGCAATATTAGAGTTGTTTGCGAGTTGGGAATTATCAAGCAATTCAGGAGTTGGACATGAGGACACCGTGCCAAGCTACATCACGATTCCATACACAAACGATGTTATTTGGCATGAAGGAGCAGGTTATATTTTTGATGAGCAACCGTCGGTTGCAACTTTTTCTTATGCTGGTGGCGTGTATAGAGGGGACGTGAATGAGAATGGTGTTCCTCATGGTATTGGATATTTGATTTTCAATAATGATGTTTATTACTTTGGGAATTGGTTTAGCGGCGTGGAACATGGCTTTGGCATACTTGTATGGGCAAATGGAACGTTCAGTATTGACCTATTCAATTTTGGACGAAAGTGCTTTCAAACCAATGTTATGTCTTTGGCTACAAATTATTGTTCTGTTATCCGTGATATACACAAGTGGCCTTCTACATGGTTTAACTTTGCTTACTAGTCCATAAGTACGTAACAAGCTCATCCTTATGCACTGCTCATAATATTTGACATCGGTAAATCATATGGACTTTGCTAATTCATCCGCTTGTTCATAATGCATACTCTTCTTTCATATCTGAATGAATACGAGCTTGCTAGAGTAATTGAACCTCCAATCCATCTGAAGAAAGAATCGTTATACAGGTATCAACAATTAATGCCGGAAGATCAGCGCGCTGTTTTGATATTACTCCTCCTCCGGACCAATTGTCTCCATCATTAGCGCCCTTCAGTCATAGGTAGGTAGGGGGCAAAGTTTGTCAGATAGTACCTTGTCTTACCCATACCGACAAAGAGCTAGGTATGTAGGTAGCTCCAACCGCAGAAAGCGGTGCAAGGTGCGGGGAATGGGGCAAGCCCCCTTGATGGAACACAAAATGGAACATCTGTTTTTGAGCGTCTGAGTTTCAGCAATCTCCGGATTCAGAATCCAAATTTTTTTCTATCTAGATATTTCTAGCTTTGCATTCTGGGGATTCTGATTCCAAAAGTTGAGTGTGCGCCAATGACAAATCCATAAGTTTCACGGCAGCACACAGAATGAATTTCAGAAGCTACCTTTGCTCATAATTTTGAACTCCAACTATCATACATGATGATTAATGCCAATGGTAAGAGATATTATTCAGCTACTGCTGCTCCAACCCTGAACATTGTTTCAACGCCGGCCGCCAATAGGCCGGCACACAATCACTCCGAACCACCGCCGATTGTGTACTTGTCACCAGTAGAGTCGCCGGCCGCTCAAAATCCTTCTGTCTCCAAGCCACCGCCGGCCAAGCAGGTTCAAAATCCCTCAGGGCTACCGCCATCCGCAACGCACCTCAACAGAGTGTCACCAACATCACCAGCAGCCGCGCCTGCCAAGCAGTTTCAAAATCTTTCTGGGTCCCTGCCAACCGGAAAGCACTTCAACAGTATGTCACCAACATCCGCTACCCATGAGGCAGCACAAATCAAACACTCCCCACCGCCCATGATCCCAACCCTGGAGGTTGATCCTGAAGCACCTTCAGACGTCACATTCTTATCGCCTTCGTCACTTTGTTGCAATAACTCCAGAACAACGGTGCTGCATACTGTATCGCAGATGGTGTTTAACTTCTTTGGATGCGGTGAGTGCTGTAAAGAAAATTGCAGACTTTGTAAAATGATCAAACACAATGGTAGGGCATCGTCATCCAATTGTTGCAGGTACCACAATTGCACAGCAGCTAATGTTGAGACAATAAGAGAGTCAGAAGCAGGTTGCCGTAAGTTATGGATCGAGTCGAACCACTCATTAAAGCAATTGCTCGAAATGGAAGATGTGAAAGAGTATCTCAAAGATCCAATGAGTGAGGATGGAGTTGTTGGCAGGAATATAAATCGTAAGATGAGCTGTGCAAAGACTGCTATCGAAGCAACGTTGGTTCAAACTAATGCTAATGAGATGGGCAAGGCGACAGTAGACGGTGCTACAACATTAAGTCTCAACAGCGTAGTACTGAGTTATTCTCAGGTGGTTGAGCAGCCGCCTTACAAAGAGGTCAAGATTCCGAGGAAACAAAAGCCAAAGAGTTCGAATGAAACTCCGCCGAGAGAGTCCGTGGGTGTTCATTTGTTGTTGTCGTACTATTTTGGGCCATTCCTTTTGAGTTTGTTTATGGAAACAATTGGCATTCGCGACTGCTTGAGAAAACAAAAGAAAATGATTGAAGTATTGATGAAGATAGTGACGTCACCACGAAGTAATTACAGCTTCTGTTTTGATCATGAGGAACTTAATGCCATCATCAAGCGATATGAACAGAAACTTAAGCGTAAAGCGAAGAAAACCCCCCAAGGGTGGAAGACGAGGATTAGGCGCAAGCTCTCCGTTGTTGTCTGGGCTACAAGGTTTATCATCGACTCACTTCTGACCTGTGGTACTTTTGGCGTAGCCGACGGACTCGTCAATCTACTTTCTATCGAAAGTAATACCAACCATCATAGGTACAGCTCTAAAAAAGATCGTGAGTACCTTAGGATCTTTGCTGCTCTCTCATACATGGCATCATTCAAGACACGAGCAATTGTTGATGAAGCTAGAAAAGGGAGCCTCGGCAACCACTCGCCAGCTATGTACACTGATTCAAATGGAAGAAACAGTTCTTGTGCCTATTTAGCTACATTGATGATAACTCAGATGAATATCATGTCGCTGTTATTTCGTCATGGCATCTTGGGTTCTCCGGATTTGAGCAATGCAGTCATTGAGATGAACCCATTATTCAGTGAGATCATGATGAACCGTACGGGATCTCTTTATTTCAAGAATAAGGTCACCGAATTTGTGGGAGCCATGGCGAAATCTGTTCGAAGTCTGCAACGTTTTGATGCATTTGTTGGACAAATCATGGCTGATCTCGTGTTGGACAGTGAGGAATTTACCATCAGAACAATTCCTTTTTTCTACTTGAATACAGTGGGTTCTTATTTGATTTATGCATTGCCGCAGCTCGAACACGTATTCCATAATTCAACGCTGATTCGAAACACTAGTATGAAACAAAACCAAGTGCTTATTGTTGATAGGAGGGGTGACAAGAAGGGATTGATCAGACCAGCAGACACGTTTCACGACTTTTACTTGGAATCGAGTGAATTCGCAGTGGAACCTTGCGACTCAAGCATGCACGTCCTTAAACTGTGGGAACCTCACATTTGGATTGCTGTTACACCGGCCACACATGCTTCCCATGCAGCATTCTCTTTCAACTACGGCAACGACAGACAATTGATTTATTGCCTACCCCCAAGATTAAGATTGGAACAACTGATCATACACGCACAATGCCTGTTCAAGGAGCATTCGCAACACCCATCTGTTGTGAGCGATACAACTTTGTCGCTCGGGATCTCTCGTTCTCAAGCTGAAGTGTTAGGTGCTTGTTATGATTTAATTCTTCGATCGAGGAACTCTCTGAACCAAGTTCAAGCTACTTCTTACACAGTAAGAGGCAGTAATACGTTTATGCATGGTGATGCAGTCGAATCATTAGCACTATTGAACAATTCATCTGAAGGTATTGCTGCTAATGACAATGAAATTGCAGAGTTGAGTGTATTGTTTCAAGAAGCTGAAGCTGGGTGCAATAACAGTGAGTTAAATTGCTGTGCGACTGAGAGTGAACCGAACACAAGTGTGCCAGTGGGCTTATCTGAAGACGAATTCAAGAGACTATTTGAGGAGGAAGATGATTATGATGCCAATGCTACTGGTGTTGTTGGCGATGACCAATCTATTACAACTACAGATGTTGACCGACTGCTAATGAGCCGTGAAGAGTTCTTTGCAATGAAGAGCGCTAAGAATCTTCTTGGAGAAGAAGATTCATAACTTTTTTAGATGACAGATAGTATTTAACCTCCGAATCACTTGGTAGCGCAACTTTCCTGCATTTTGGCGATCTATTTCTCCCAATGGCCGATGGCACGAACAATAAGCGAGCAAGGACGGAATTCTAACAACCATGATACAGTCAGAACACCAAACACATCACATTCCCACATCACCATAATTTTTCCAGAGCCCATCGTTCACACAATCTCTACTATAGCAACAACAAAAGTAGCACCATGCCGGCAGAGCAATTTATTGAATGCACCTATGTTTTCAAGTTGAATTTGAATATAGATGACGATGGCACAGAATTAACCCGGGAATTATTGCAACAATATCTTGGCCCCGCACATGAAGTATTATCGGCCTCTTCTGTAACATTGAACAGCTCCCATACAGACAATCCACCGGTAACTCACCAGATTGTAAAGGTAAAAACAACTGCTCCATCAGAGATTGCGAATATATTGATGGGTGAGAGATGGGTTAGGAAAGATCACATTCTGTTCACAGCAGTAGATCACGGCTCATAATTTTGTAATTAGTAAAGCAACAACACTAATGGCAATCGCAATGGCTCGTACAAAACAAACGCCTAAGAAATATGCGGAAGGAAAAGCTCCTCAACGAGTGCTAAAAACGGAGACACCACAAACATCGAATCGCCCAACCAGTGGCATTAAAAAATCTCGTCGTTATCGACCTGGAACAGTTGCTCTCCGCGAGATCCGCCGTTATCAAAAATCAACCAACCTCTTGATTCCAAAAGCACCATTTCGTAACCTTGTACGTGAAATAATTGATACGAAGTTTAACAAGGATTTGAAACTGCAGGGCACAGCTGTAAGTTTGCATTGACTTCATCTACTCCTTCCATTGTCAATTATTCCTCTTAGCACTGACTTCTTGGACCTCTGAAGATTCTTGCACTCCAAGAGGCTGCTGAGGCACATCTTATTGGTCTATTCGAAGATGCCAACCTTTGCGCTGCTCATGCAAAACGGGTCACCATCATGGCAAAAGATATTGTGCTTGCACGTCGTATCCGTGGCGAGCGCTAATAACTTATCTTTTGTTGGTATATCATGTTTTAGTACGGTATGGCTGGGAGAGGGAGTGAGAACATAACTCTCGGGCTCTCATAAAAACAAGTTGCCAAGAAAGGATATTAAGATGGTAAAGTTGTTGTATCATGGTGGTCGATATGAGGGAGAGGTATGTGCATTGCCTGCGAAAAAGAAAGGGCTGAAAACTCTACGATTAGTCCCTCATGGATATGGGACGCTTGTGTTTGATGATGTTATGTATTCTGGTTACTTTAAACGTGGTTATGAACATGGGAGCGGTGTAATGATTTGGTCGACCGGGGAAACCTACAGTGGAGTGTATGCCTACGGTTGGGCAGAGCCATCGATCCTCAGGACCATGTACCAAGTGGAGAGGAAGAACAAACAGCTCATGTCCTCTAGAAAGAAATCGCGGCAGGTCTAAATTCCCATCTGATCTCAAAATTCCTGAGCAGAACAAATCCAACTGTGCTCATAAAATCAGATTAGAACAAACGCAAAGTAAAAGCACTTCCAATATTCTTATTGTTGCCCTCTCAAATCAAAAATCGCAAAGCAGCATGGGCAGGCCCAACACAGTAAAATCATCAAACAAAAAAGGCAGTCCACCACCGTCACCAAAAAAGAAAAGTAGCCCACCAAGCTCTCCTAAGAAATGGAAGTGGTCACCTGGAGCCCAGGTACTTGTCAGCACTGGTGGAGACTCCAAATACAAAACAAGGGAACAGTACTTTGACCTAGTCAAAACTCAAGTGAACGGACTTTACATTGGATTCTGCACCAAAGCTTGGGCAACAAATGAAGCAAGCTATCTTTTCCCAATGGAGAAGGGACTCAACGACAACGAAATGGGTGAATCTCTTGCCAAGAAGTGGAAATACGTATTTGGTTTCTTGCCTCGCAGGGATACTGCTATTGATGATGGCACCACTACAATGAAAACAAAAAAAGGTTCTAAATGGGATTGGAAAGTGATTATTGTACTAATCGATGAGGAGGAGAACACTGTCGACGAAGCTGGCCACCATATTGCCAAATGGTTCTCAAAGTTTACGAAGAACAAGGATATGATGGATACTCCTGAAAAGTACACGTACCGCCAATGCTTTAGCAATGAGCCACAACCATTGAACCACTATCTCCTTGACTTAGACATTGTAAAACTTGTGAAGTCGCTTAATTGGTATGATTCAAAGGAGGAGATGATTGAGGATAAAGAAGGCTTGGCGACCCTTTACGGAACGCCAGAGACTGGGAAGAAGTATGTAGAAGAAGTAAGCGAAGAGGACTGGGAGGATCTCTTGGATGATACAGATAATTAGATTTCAAGTTGTTTGAGTTCAGCTGAGAGCTCATAATTTAGTTTTGGTGGATTAGAATAGTAAGTTTTTCAGAACAGCAGCAGTGGCTTTCATCGACTGATCATTACAAAGGTCACACTCTGCTCATAATTTTTAGGAAGAATAAGTTTAAATAATACTTTATCTTGCAAGGAAACAAGATGATTTGGAGTTACGGTCATTGTTCATCATGTCAAGAAGACTGGGCTGTCTCAACTAGTTCCAATGCCTTACCAGTCATATGCCTGGTGTGTGGAGATATTTTAGAGCAATACGCTCAGGTCGACTTTCTACCAGTCATGAAAAGAAATGCAAAAAACATTGCAAAGATACAGCACTGCAAAAACGGTGCAAACAGTTGTTCTGTGATGAGTCTTTGTGACAGTCTTTTATTGCAGATAGCTTCTTACCTAGATCCACTGGATGCATACAATCTTGCTATTACAACAAAGAAGATACATGTACCATCAACTGAGATATCCACACGCCACTACTTGTCTCCACCTGAGACCAGACCTTTTCTCACTGCTCAGCTGAATAATGTTACTAATGTTGCGTCAAGGCTAGTGCAAGAATCTTTGATCCGTGGGCTTGCAAGAGCATTGAGGCAAAGCTGCGCTTCTTTTACCTTGGATATGGCGAAACAACTTGTCAAGTTGCAGATTAATGAAATGAAACAACGTCGCAAAGTACTCCTATCTGGACTAGCGCTTGTACAAACAGTCACTGGGAAAAAGTTACAGGGTGCTAGCCTCGATTTCTACTGCACTTCCTCAAGTTTACCTGGTTTTAGGACATTGATGTTGAACAATGGTTATGTCTGTACAAGTGCAATACCTCATGAAGACGATGACTCTATTCTGCATATTGAAACATATGCACCTAAGAGAGGTTTGAGGACACTTCCAGTAACAAAAATACTGGACATATTTCGCAGGATGTACTCACAATTCATTCAAGGCACATTACAATATCAGGACCCCACTTTCTTTAACTACCGTAACCTGTGCCTCAGCAACATCCAGTGGCTAAGTCGTCTCCGATTTCCAAAAGATTATCCTTTTACTTACTCCCCACAAGAATCTGACGGTAGACAAAACAGTATACAGCTTTTTGTCTGTGCAGTAAATCCTGAAGAAGTAGTAAGAAGGAATGAACTGGACATTTGCAAGTGCTGGTTTGATGGCAAAACTGTACACATTGCAAATGTGGTGGACACATTGCACTCCCGTTCAACATGCTGTGAACACATACAATTTATCAATGAATACGTGCCGAACTTTGTTTCCTACCTCTCCTTTGAGAGCCCACTACAAACTCTGAGCGAGTCCGATATTAGTCCTGAGAAGTTACTGGACGTCATGCACTCATTCGTTGACACAATAGATTCAATAGGGAGTGTCAGCAATGAAACACTAGAAGCTGTGCTAGGCCCAGTAGAATGCTTCTATTGCTCACCAAGTCATTGTGTTGCATTGCATAACAAGCTGATCAGGATGTTGAAACGTGCACTCAATTATATTCAGCTTGGATTTGACATTCCAATAAGCAACGCTGTCAAAGAAATGTTCTTAGGTGTTGAAATTGAACAAATGATAAGACAAGATTTCTATTAGTCTTTCTCATGGTGCTGACCAGTTGCCAGAACTCTGTCTCGTCTCATAAAACGTAAAAAGGTTACAATGAAAGCAAGCCAGAACAAAACAGGGGCCAGGACAAAAATTACAACATTTACATCTACAGATGCAAAATTAAGACGACTTCTCTACTTGTATAGTCAACATCATAGGAGCACGATTTCACAAGCAAATGCACGAGTCAGCGCGTGTGACATAGCAAAATTGAGAAACTCAGAAAAAAAGCAATGGATCAACACACTAACAGCAGCTGAGATGGCATGGAGGAAAAGTAAAAGACTGGAAAGAGATAAGCAGCAGCAGCAAATCACGAAGTATTTCGATATCAAGCCCAAACACAAACCTTGCCAAACTTAGGGAGAGTTGAGACCCTCTGGATTCAGAATCCCTAGAATGCCCTGCTAGCACTACTTAGCAGAAAAAAACGAGGATTCTGAATCTGGAGATTGCTCACACTCAAAAACAGTCCCTTGCTGATGCACACCTGCCAAGAGTTGCCAGTATGTGCTCATAATTTCTAAAGTCGAACATTAACAACATAAAAAGGAAGCGTCTTCCGACATTGATTGTATTCAAAATTCTTTACGGCCCACCTCAGTCAACTGAAACTCATCATGTCATTGAACAATGATCTTCCATCACCTCACCGACTAGCTAGAGAACAACCCAACACACAAAATCACAATCTTCCGTCACCTCTTAGACTAGGAAGGAAACAAGCCGACAACAGTATGAAAAAAGGTTTGATCAAGCAGGCACACAAGTATGACCAAGAAGGTAATCTCCCGTCACCTCTTAGACTAAGAAGGAAACAAGCCGACAACAGTATGAAAAAAGGTTTGATCAAGCAGGAACACAAGTATGACCAAGAAGGTTATGAGTGTGTTGACATTAAAGGTTCGATCAAGCAGGCACGCAAGTATGACCAAGAAGTCATGCAAGTGGATGGAAATCCAAATGCTTATCGCTCAAATGTTTGTGTGCTGTGTGATCGGCTGATAATTGGCTGTGAAGCTGTCCGCAAGATTACAAAAGAGGTACTACTGAAACATAGTTCAAGGATTAGCGTCAAATCATACGAAGCACACCATCAAGTTAAATTGAAACAAGAACTTGTTTCTCAGTACCAAATCAAAGGACTCGAAGGCCTTTTGCTTTCACCAAGAGCAAAGCAAAATGAAACAGCAAACGAGTCTGTGGCATTTGATGCGTGTACTGAGTGTTTTCAGTCGTGGTCGAGATCAGAACGCCGCGACTTGCCTCCCAAGCATGCAATTAGCAATGGCTTCGCGATTGGTCACATCCCAACTAATGTCATCACGAATGACAAAGAAGTTACAGAAGAAATGTGCTCACTCCTTGCTCCCACACGCCCCTTCGGCTACTTGTTTGCGTATGCAGCAGGCGCCCACAAAGCAATTCGTGGGCACTTTAGCTTCTTTGAGGTTGACCTTAACCATACAGGAGCGGTGATGAATCACTTCCTAAAAACTGGTGCTAACCCGCTCGTTTATGTCGTGTTATGTGGACGGATGACCCCGAAACAGAAGCAAATAATAAAAGATAGAGTCACACTTGACACGAGCAAAATGACACGACTACTAGAGTGGTTTGTGAGGGAGTCGGGACACCCAGCGTACGAGGGAGTTATGCCGCCAGGAGACTGTCCCCAGCCAACAATCATCGTCGATGAAAATACGACAAACAATACAGATCAAGAACAGAATCCAAGGGTGGAAGAATCGTTTGCAGGCACCACTTTCCATTTCACCAGTTCACATGAGCCGCAAGAGGACACTGGTATATTTGAATCCAACCAGAAGTTTGTAAAAGCCATGCTTGATAAGACAATGCCTACGTTACTTGTCAACGGCAGTAACTATGCAACATTGAAAGAACTTCAGTTGGAGAACATTTGTCCACTGCAATTTCCATGGGGTCAAGGGGGGCCAAAGGTTAGCAGAAGAAGGGGTATTTCACCAGAAGAATGCTACCGTCACTATTGCAGACTTTCGCTACCACAATTTTTCAGAGGAGACTTCCTACTCATTCTCAATCACATGTATAACCGCCTCCGCAGTTTTAAAACGGCGGTGCTTACATGCCGATCTAGCTTATTCGGTCAGTCCCTTGCAGAAAAGGTGTCGGAACTAAAAATGAAAGACCTTGAACGCGCAGTTTACCAAAAAGACACAAGACAAAAAGTTACTGGTACGGCTGGACAATTTTTACATGCTGTTGATGCATCGTGCCAACCAGTTGGTTACTCTGCATTGAATGCAAAACAGAATCGCCGCAAGCACTTTGCAATGGACAACTACTTTGGAGGTCACTCATTATTCTTAACTACAACTCCATGTGATGAACGCACCTTCAGGGTGAAGATCTTTGTAAACTCTGGCAGGGAGGTTTCGCTACCAAATCTGCGTGACTGGAATGACCAAGATCACATGCAAGAGTGCATGCTCGATCTTGAGGTGAGGAAAAGAACTAGGAGCCTTTACCCTGGTGCGTGCTCCCTCGTATACCAACACTTGATGGACATTGTTACCAAATGCCTAATTGGCTGGGATCCCAATACACAATCAGGGCGACCTGGTGTACTTGGGATACCACTAGCTTTGTCTAATACTTGCGAAGAGCAAGGCAGGAAAACACTTCACTGTCACTGGCAAATATGGATAAAAGACTTCAACAAATGCAGAGATGCTTTATTTGACCAAGATGACACCAAACGAAGAGACGCAAGGAAGGCTCTCGTCTCTTACATGGACAAAGTCATCTGTGCTAGCTACGGGACGGACTTTATCGTGACCCATAACTGCGATAATGGTAATGACTCGAAACAAGCTGGCCCAGTCACAATGCCAATGCACAAAATCCTGCAGGAAACAGAAGACAAGAATACTCTTCGTAAAGCTCATCATCAGGACCATTGTCTTGACATTAAGGGCAAAGTATTGGAATGCAAACAGTGCCGGAAAACTTTTTCACCCGATCAGTGTATCGCTATGGGCGTCAATCACGTACGTGAACAACAACAAACAACAGACCAAGGCGATAATAACCACTCAATGGCGGAAAAAGATGATGAGCACTTAGCAACTGATGCCATAAGAAAGGTCTGGTTGGATCATGCCGTGATCCGCTATCCATACGACTTTGATGAGGAAGGAAAGCCCACCAAAGCATTACAGCAACAGCTCCTCACAACACGGGGCAGAACAGACGAACAAATAAGTCACAAATGGCTGCATGATAGCAGGTTGCGAAGAGACCTCCTTCATTACATGTTTGATGAACATGATTACACACATCGTGGGACATGTTTCAGGGGCGGGAAAACAGAATGCAAAGGACATCTACCAGAAATGGCAGCTGAAAAAACAATCATTTTTGACAACAACGAAATCAGGGCAATAAAACAAACACAAGAAAATGATAGAGATCATAGAGGTATAAGTGATGAAAATGGGGAGAAGATAATCCTTTTTCACCAACTCAATGGTGAAGTGGAACGAAAATCACAATACACGATACTGCCCCAACGTGCAAATGGTAGCCAGTTCCTCAACCAGCACAACTTACCAATTTCAGATGTGCTTGGCTGCAACACCAACAACACAGGAGGTGATTGGAGCCACTCCTATTACACCACGCTGTACAAGTCTAAAGACACACAAGCCGAAGACAAGATGGCCTACCATCGAGTTATCGCATCAATGGGCAAAAGGTTGTGGAGAGCTCAGCAGCAGCAGCAGCAGCAACAACAAGAAAACCTTCAAGGTGCAGCTAAGAGCCCAACCAATGACGACGACGATGACAACGCATGTTTCATTGAAGGCCTTGGGAGAGTCATCACTGGCGTCAATGCCCTCCTTTCAAGAGACGTTGTAAGCTCCACAATGGCACACTTGCTCATTTCACAGAAAGGAGAAAGATTTACTTATTCACATGATTTTGCCCACATATCACTGAATAACATGAAGAATGTACTGGAAGAAAAGAGAGAGGTGAATTTTCGCTTGCGAAGGAACTGGGACACCACCAAGAAAGAAACGATTACATGGGCTGATTGCTCAGCCTACGACTACATATACAGGCCAACCAACCTTGAGAACATTTGTCTCTATGAATACACCATGTGGTTCAGAAAGGAATATAAGTCGTTCAAACAGATGAACAATGGATCATCAAAATCCAATCACTACATGTTTGCCGATGGTCACCAAGGACAACACTACTGTCACCTACGGAAACTGAAGCATCATGTCATCCCCATCATTGCTTCTACCCAAGGATATCTATGTGATGTCAAGTTGTTAGAGGTGCTTGACGACAACCCTACCGACAGTAAAACAAAGAATCTCAGAGAAAACTATGCAAATACGGCAATGATACTATTCTATCCCTACCGTCAAGCCACAGATTTGAAGAACGGCACATACTGGCGAAAGTTTGTTGAAGTAGGAGGGACAAAGAAATATAACGAAATGCATGACGAATCACTTGATGACTCGCTCAGCTCACAATCTCAGACTTCTCCAGAGTTTTGGAACCGTGGAAGGATGATTCTCGCAAACATACAATCAAGATTTGTTGCTGAAAAGGACATGAAACGACCTAACCGCAAGATTACATATTTCACAGAAACGCCAAAAAGCACAGGGCGGAGAAAGATGGAGGGTGTTGACAAAGAAGATGACTATGATATGGACATACAGGAGCTCTTTGGTAATCTTGGCATAAATGACGAGGGCTTGCAAGCATCAGAAGCCATGCAACCAAAACCTCTCGCTGACACAGACCTCAGATCTCATGCGGTGCTCATAAACAGAGCGAATGTACATGCATCCAACACAATCAGAACTGATGTTGACAGTAATGCATCACTGCTTCCGAAGTACGATCTCGAATCAGACACAACACAGTCAAAAATTCAGCACAAAGAGAAAACAACGGATACTGAAACCATGAACAATGAAAAAACTGCATTGTGCACCTACCCCACCAGATACGAGGACCTCCTTACTTTTATTCAAGGTTCGACGCTTGTTGGCAGCAACGAAACAACTCGTGACATAGATGTCAATGGTGACCAATCGAATTCAACTGTACCCACCCGCCTTAAAATCCCAACCTTGTATGGCATTGCCCGAGGCAAAGGTAGTAAGTACAACCTTGATGAGAAACAATACATTGCATACCAAATAGTCTGCTGCACATTCCTACTCCAACTTGTCAATGAAGGAGAACACCACCATACCAAACTTGGTGAGATGCTGGGTACAACATTAGCCCCACTGGCAGAAAACGTGCAACGCACAAAAGAGAGTATAGTACAGGAGCTCAGGGCAATGGGAGCAAAAGATCATCTCGTCATGTTCCTTACGGGTGCGGCAGGATGTGGAAAGAGCACAACAATGGAAGCAGCCCAGCTGTACGCTCACAGATTTTGTACCGCAATCGCAGCAGCCTTCAATGACTATACCTTCTACTTCACGGCAACAACAGGGTCAGCAGCAGCCCTCTTCGGTGGAACCACCATACACAGCGCCGCTCATTTGAACAAACAAAGGCTCAATGATGAAATGAGATCAATATGGCGTGAAGATGTGCGAATACTAATCATTGATGAAATATCCTTCTTCACAGCAAGTGATGTGACAAGACTTGACAGGCAACTGAAAAAGCTCACTGGGCGCCACGACATGGTATATGGAGGCGTCTCCGTAGTCTTTTCAGGAGACTTTCACCAACTCAAGCCTATCTGCAAGGAAGATGATGTACTCTACTCGGAATCTACTCCAGCTTCATTTTGGGAGAATACCATCAACAGCGCCATCTTCCTTGATAACAGCCACAGATTCAAAGACGATCCCCTGTACGGAGAGATACTTGCCAGAATGAGAATGGGAGAGGATACACTTGCTGACAGAGAGCTAATAAACAGTCGTGTTGTCGGCTCAAGCTCCAGCTCTAGCCCACAACTTCAACTTAAACTACCCGAAAACGCACCCGACGCATGTTTTGCATGCTCCACCAACAAGGAACGAAATGGTGTCACGGCAGCATCATTCAAAATGCACATCGAAGAAACGCATCCTAAAATTCATGACTCTACTTTGCCACCAGACCACACGCTGATAATTGAAGCAACTGTTGCTTACAGCGGCGGTGGAAGCCAACACCAGAAGAAGAGAAAGAGGAATCGGAAGCAACACAATAAAAAGGTGCCACAAGCTGTCCATGACACCATCATCACCCAGCTAGGGGATGACGACATAAAATCAAGTGGATTTGCAACTAAGGGGGCAAAAATCGAGCCAACCCTACGCATCTACCCTGGATCCCACCACATGTGCATAACAAATGAGCATCTTGACCAAGGGAGGGGGAATGGGACTCTATGTAAGAGCTTGAGAGTACAACTGAAAGAGAACGGGAAAGAGCGAAGATGGAAAAATTGGGACGGGAGAAAAGTATGGACGGTATCAATTGACAGCGTCGAATGGGTTGAGTTTCAGCATCACCCAGCACCAAGCGGTACTGGGCCACGGACCTTCAGACTCACCCCACAAGAATTTGATGCCAATATCAAGTTCCCTCTCAATGGAGACACAATTTTAACTCTGGGTAACGCCAAAATCACTCAAATCCCTGTCAACTCCAACATCGCAACAACTGGACACAAGCTGCAAGGAATGTCCAAAGACATCATAGTCGTCAACAGCTGGAACTATCGATGTCCTAACTGGGTCTACGTTGTGTTGTCCAGGGTACGTACACTCGCTGGGCTCTATCTAATAGCACCACTAGACTTACAACGCAGTTTTAATGTCCCTGACTGTCTTATTCGCTTCGAGCAACGATTGAAAGAACTCAAAGAAAAGCCCATCCTTGACATGTTAGGTTACCACCACCACCAAAATCAGCATTGAGTTGACAAAATGAGTTGCACGTCCTCTCAAAGAATGCCCACATAAATAAATGGAAAACACAGGAGTGAAAGTGGACGAAGTCACCAATCTGCTCATAATTTTTTGCAAGAACAAGTTGAAATTTGATTTAAAAAAAAAAGAAATGAATTGGACGTACGGAACAATTTACAAAAGGAACTCAGAGATGATGTTAAAAGCACTGAAAAACGAGAAGGTACCTCCCAACTCACTTATCATTGACTTAACGAATGGACTTGGTCAGTTTACAGCTAATCCCGCAGTGAGGCAAAAGTACAAGCTTTTTGCCGTTGATAAATACAAGAACCGTACACTCCAACCAGAAGTCTTCCCGGGAGTGTATTCCTATGAATGCCCTGAGTTCCTTGTCCTCCTTACAGAAAGAAAGGCTTATGTTGTCATCTACGATCCACCATACCGATCTATATCTGGTCAGCACATTCTCACAAACTGTAACTGGGAAAAGAGTGAAGGGAGGATAAACTTCAATGATCGCTATGGGGTGTCATTCCCATACACCGTATCAATGATACATGCCTTTTACCTGAAAGGTTTCCAGCTCGCTGATAAACTGTTAGCACCGGATGGTATCTTTTTGGTTAAGCTGATGAATACAAATGGGGAAGACGACCTGCGAATGGCGGTCCTGACACTGGCAGATTCGTGTGGATTCAGACAGAGAGGCGATGCATACAAACTCAAGAGCAACACAAAGAATGGTGAGGCATCCTATCTATACGTGTTTGTCAGACGTCAAAGTAACGAACTCGCCTTTGTGGAACAATATTTCACAGACAAGGCGCATGTGTGTCGTGAACTTACAAAGAACAATTTACTTCTCAAGGCTGCAGAGGACTATTTGCGCATTGGCAAGAAGCACAAAGAAAAGGCAAAGGAATGGACCAACTACTACGACCGACTTGCAACAGCATTAGATGACAAGCAAAAGTTAAATGCTATCAAGCATATTTCTCCACAAATCAGAGACGGTTACAAGAGCTTCAAAGATAACGAAGAATCCTACAATGGCATTTTCGACGCTCAGCGAGACAATCTACAAATTTCTTGGGAAAAGCTGCAATGCAAGTGCCTTGAAATAAATGCCGACTTGATTAACATCCAACTGATAGTTGGTTTGTTCTTCGAACAACTGTTAAAAGCAAACAGAATTGATGTTGAAAACGGAAGCATAGATGACAAGAAGCAGCTCGAACTAAATACCATCGGCGCAAATGTATTGGTGAATGAACGTAGCCATGAGCACCTGTCACACAATATAACACGCCTCAGAACTCAATGCAGCATGCACAAAATGAAACAGAATCAGCAGGCAATGATGAGCAACTTTTTCAAGACCAATAATGATGAGCATTCTGCGTAAATAGACCAAATATACGTACTAAATATAGAGCAAATAAATATACGTTATTTCACCTATAACTTCGTCTTCCTCGGCCCTCGGCCCCGCCAAATAATACCTTGTCTGCTCGCATGTCGGACGGGAGGAGCTTGACCCCGCCGCCGCGCGCCAATTAAAAGTATTAAGG
>Ga0213860_10000392_pt1 | contig 17523 bp, 18 predicted proteins | sample PICome_3_FD_160118 | JGI IMG/M metagenome (GOLD analysis project Ga0213860, IMG submission 160118) | Coastal seawater microbial communities near Pivers Island, North Carolina, United States - PICO550 | ecosystem: Environmental > Aquatic > Marine > Coastal | place: USA: North Carolina...
CATATAATATAGGAGCTGGTGCATACAAAGTAAATTATAATGCAGATGGTAAAGTTGTTTTTTATTCTAAACCTATTGGTGCTTCAGATTGGTCTAGTGCTGAAGAAGATCCACTTAGAACAGCTACAATAGCTAAAATACTTGGTATAGGTGATCCTAATTTTAATGTTGATGATTATGATATTGAAATACCTGAGTTTCAACAACCAGAAGAAGAAGATGATGATGAAGACCTAGTAATGGGTTCTGAAAATATAAAAGTTGAAATACCTTTACTTGTTGAAAACAGAAGTAAATACAAAATAAATGGCAGTATAGTAACTTGGCAAGAAATAGATAATAAAATAAGAAACAACGATAAAGGTTTTGAAAAAATAAATAGTGTAAAAGAGTACTTAGATATTCATAAAAAAAGAGGTTCTGATGTTTATGTTTTACCAAGCGACTATGAAGGATCTATAGAGCAAAAATATGATGAATTTGCAAACATAACTACTATAAGTCCTGAAGAAGAAATTAAAATAGATAACTTTGTAAATAACATAAGTTTTGAACCTGAAAAAAGTCTTGACGCTGGATTTGCTGCTGGTGAAGGTATGGATATTAAAATGAATATGCGTACTCCACTTAATATGCCTGGTACAGTTTTTCAACCTTTTGAAGATCAATTAGATAAAGCTAGATTAATTTTAGAAAATGAAAGAAAAGAACAAGGTAGTAATAAAGCTATAACAAAACAAGAAATAGAAGGTTTAGCTAGACAAATAATAAAAAGAGAAAAAATTGACGCAGCTAATGGTCAACTTAAAAAAGATTATTTAGAAAAACTACCTAATGAAGAAAGAGAAGCTTTGTTTGCTTTTGTTTTAAAAAGAACAAGAGAAAATGAAATAATATATAAAGGTAAACTACCTGAAAAATATACAGATCCTAAAACAGGAAAATTGTATAGTAAAAAAGAATTAGAAGAAAGATTTGATTTTGAAGCTAGATTTGATTCTATAAAAAATAGCTCTTTAGTTAACAATATAAAAAAATATACTACAGCTATAAATATAGATCAACAAAACTTAATGGATCTTGCTAAGCAAATTAAAGAGGGTCAGGCTAATGGTTTTGATGTAACAGCTTTGTCTCAACAGTATAATTCTCTTTTAAAGACAATGAACAAAAGAATAGAAGGTGTCAATAGTTTTAAAAAAGATTTAAAATACGCTGTAAAAGATGTTCAACTAGATTATAGCAATTACATTAAAAAAGCGCAAGAGTACGAAGACGATACATATGAAATTGAATGGCTAAAAAGAAACTATAGCCAAATGAAAAAATATTTTGGTGGATTAGGAGAACCTGGAGACTTAGCAATAAATTCTATAAGTTACGCTTTAGGTGGACTTCAACAATTATTAGCTTTAATAGACTTAGGAACTGGCATGCCAAACAACTCTGTAGGTTTAAAAGAACAACAAGCAAAACTTCTTCAAATTCAGAGTGATTTTATAGATTATAGAAAAATGCGCAAAGAGCGATACGTGAATTCTCCTGAATTTGGTAATGCTTTTAGTAATGTTAGAAACTTTACTGAGTATATTTTTGATTACGGTCTTGAGTTAGTTCCTTTTTATGCTTCCATGATAGGTACTACTTATTTAACAGGAAATCCTTATGCTGGTATAGCTGTTGCTTCAAGTACTACTGGTGGTATGTATGCAGGAGAAAGATTTAATGAAATGTTAAATGGTGGTAGACCTTATGATTTTCAAGAAATGAATCTTACAATGACAGGTTATAGTTTAGCTGAAGTAGCTGGTACTATACCAGAGTTTAAGATATTAAAAGGAGTAAAATCTAGATTCGCAAAAGGAGCGGTTGGTGATGAAGTATTAGAAAAAGGATTTAAAGCTTGGAGTAGAAGAAGATTAAATGGTTTACCAGAATATAGTAGACTAATAGGATTAGATTATGCAGGAGAAATAGGACTAACGCTAACTGTGCAAAACTTGTTAGACGGAAAACCTATGTTTACTGGTTTTACTGAAGCTTCTTTTAATACTTTACTTTTTTCTAATACAATGTATGTTGCTCCCATTGTTGCAGGTGGAATATACAATGCTTTGTCTTCACCTAAAATAAATGCTCAATTTAAAAGTAATGTAGCTGAATATAACAATATTGAAAGATCTCTTTACGATAATAGGTTTAAGAAAAAAGTTTTAAAAAGTAGCTTAACTCCTGAACAGATTCAGCAAATGAAAAATCTTCAATTAGAGCTGGTTCAGAGTAATGAAAATATTTTATTAGACTTAAATAAAAGAATCAAAGAAATGGACGCTGATGGCTTTAGAATTTACGCAGACGCTATGACTAGAGTCGCTGAATTACAACAAAAAGCTAGCGAAATAAGTAATAATCCTGCTTACGATTTTAAAACAAAGGAGGAGTTACTTAAACCTATGAGAGTTGAATTTGAAGCTTTGGTTAATGCTAGAAATGTGTTTACTGCAGCTTTTACTAAAACATTTGGTTTACTTTCTAAATCTGAACAAGCAGAAATAAGAAAAAGAGCTATTAAAAATCTTGAAGTAAAAGGAATAAATAATCCTAGTAAAAAGCAAATATATGATGAATCTGAGCAAGTTCACATACAGGATAAATTTGAAAGAAATTTTACGAATGGTATAGAATTATTAAAATCTTTAAAAACAAAAGGTTTAAACATAAATTTTTCTTTAGGTAGAACAAACAAACAAACTATAGCTAGATACAGAAAAATGTTAGATGCTAGAGTTAAAGATTCTAAAAACAGTTTAACTGAAGAGGAAGCTAAAAAAGAATTAGAAGAGTTTATAGAAGGTATAGAAGATGGTACAATGAATGGTACTACATTTGTAACTACTCAAACAAATGCTAAAGGTGAAAAAAAATTAGTTTACGATGTTATTGTAAGTCAACAAAATTCTGTTGCTAATCAAGCTAGTGAAACAACTTTTCATGAACTTAACCATGTTATATTTTCTGAAGCATTGGGAACTGATTCTAAAGCTTTTGAACCAGTTGCAGCTTCTATATTAGATTATTTAGCAGATAACAATTTTAACGCATACCTAAGAATAACACAAAAAGCTGACACAACTAAAGCTGATGAAGTTATAATAGCATTTTTAGAAGAATTGTCAGCTAAAAGAATAAACATTGAAAAAGCTAATAATTTTAATTTCTGGAATCAATTAGCGTTTGGTATTAATAATTCTGTTAAAGCTAATAATACTGACTCTAAGTTCAACATGGATTTTTCAGGACCAAATGGAGCTTTGCAATTTTTTCAAACTCTTGCTGATGCATGGAATAATAAAGAGTTATCAGTTGACGCGTTGAATAAAATAATTGATAGTGATGTTTGGCAGGGAGAAGGATTTACAAACGAGGAGGTTGTTATAACAGCTCCTAGTAAAAAAAGATCTAAACTAACACCTAGAGGTATTAAACTGTTTGATAGTTTTAAAGAAGGAATTTTAACTAATAAAGATTTAGTTACTATAGTTAGAACAAAACCTTTAAACCAAGAACAAAGAGATGAACAATACGCTGCTGCTGAGGCAATTGTTGAAGCTAATTTTGGTTTTATAAAAGGTAAAATAGGTTATGAAAGAAGAGGTGTGAAAGGAATAGATGAAAATGGAATAAAACAAGCTATTATTGAACTTATAATAGGTGGTGATATTGCGTCTTGGTCTGGTAAAACAACACCATTATTTGAAGAAGGAGAAGGTTATAATCCTAAGTTTGAAGTAACAACTTACTTAGGTAGGATAGGTAATAGAGCTGATATAATATTTGAAAGAGCAAAAGATCTTGGTGATGTAGTTTTTAATACTTCTGAAATAACAGATGGAAATACTGGTATTGTTGAAACAGATGTAGAAACAGAAACAACTCCAGTAAAACAAATAGATGTTGATGCTTTTAAAATTCTTAAAAAACCAAACAAAAAAGTTATTGTTTCTTCTATTCTTGAAAAAATTAAAACTGGTGAAATAAATTTAGATAGTGACATAACTTTAAAAGATTTAAAACCTTTTGCTGAAGCTGCTGCACAACAAATTGCTGATGAACTAGGAATACCAGTATCGCGTATATTAAATCCTAAAGATAACTTACGTAAAGGTGAAGTAACACCTATACAAATGTTTATAAAAAACAACGCGCCTGCTTTGTTGTCAATGATAAAGCAAATAAAAGGTAATGCTGATATACTTACTATAAAAAATAAAAACGGTAAAACTATTAAAGTAGGTGGTGAAGGTAGAAAACTTGGTCAAAAATTACTAGATGCTTTTTACATACAATTAAAAGGCAAAGATGGTAAACCTTTAAAAGTAAATAATCAAATACAATACAGGTTAGATCCTAATAAATTAAAATTACCTTATTTTTTATCTGTTTTTGGCATGGATGCAAAAGGTAATATAAAAGACGCTAGATCAGGAACAGCTCAAGCTTCAAAAAACATAATGGAGCTTTTATCTAGACTTTTAACTTTGAATTCTATAGAAATAGCTATTGACCAACAAGTTGCAGAAGGTACTAAAACAGAATCAGAAGGAGCTAGACAAAAAGCACAAGTTAAAAGAAGTAAAGTTACGAAAAGAAATTGGGGTAAAGGTAAATTTCCTGTAGAATTACCACTATTAATTAGAGTAGCTACTGATGTATTAAATTCAAAAGGTATTGCTAAAAAAGCATATGACTTAGACACTGCTGAAGGTCAAAAATTTGTAAGCACAATAAAATCTTTTATAGAAGCTTATCCAGAACTTGGTGACTATGTTAGAAGAGCTATGACAGGAGGTTATGGTAAAACTTTTACAAATAAAGTAAAATTTGACAAGTATATAGGTATAGAAACAAAACCACCTAAAGTTGTTAGACTAAAATATGGTACAAGAAAAAACGGTGTTCAAGTAGTAAATAAAAAAGCTATACAAAGATTAATAGATGATCCTTCTTTAATATCTAAAGATTTAGCAGAGCTTAAAAAGCTTTTCCTAGCCATGCAAGAGTTTATGGTTAAAAACAAAGATGCTGCTCCAGATTTAGCTAGAATAATAGCAGATTTATCTGTAGACATGAATAGTCCTTTAAGATATTTAGCTCCAACTATTTTTTATCCTGTAACAGCTAGTGGTAAAATAGATATTGTAAGAATAACTGAAGAACACATGATGCCAGCTATACAAATGGGTAAACAACTATTTGATGCTGCTATAAAAGGAAATGTTGAAAGTGAATTTAAAATTATAGAAAAATCTTATGCACAAGGCGCTTTAAGGTATAATGATGATTTAGCTTTAAAACCTTTAGGTTTAAATGAAGCAATGCCTCCTATTTTTTATGAAACTGTTATACCTTTAATAGAACAAGGTAAATTAGACTTTTTGCCAGCGGGCTTGGCTTCATGGATAAGATATAGTTTTAACAATACTGCTAATCCTTTTTTATATAAACTTGTAAATCCTAAAATGACTATAGGTGAGTTTTTTGTAGGTAAATTAAATATAAAATCTGAAACAGGAGTTGCTATTGCTGGTGAAAAAGCAAACGAACTTATAACAAAAGTGTTGTCAGGTGAAATAACTTTAGCGCAAGCAAAAGCAGAATTTAAAGTATACTCTACAAAAGTTTTACCTTTAAAAATAAAAGCTGCTCAAAATATAGATAATACTTTTGGTAAAAAAGTAATGCGTAGTAAAACAGTTTCTGGTAAAATAAAAATATTAGAAGATTATCAAAAAGCAATACAAATTGCAAGAAACCCTAATGCACCTGTAAAAGGTATATCTGTTCTCGATTTTGACGATACAGTTGCAATAACAAATAGTAATGTTATTGTAGAAATGCCAGATGGAACTATAAGAAAAATAAACGCTACAGAGTTTGCTTTAGAACATAGTACATTGGAATCAATGGGGGCTAAGTTTGATTTTAGCGAATTTAATAAAGTTGTACAAGGAAGAAGAGGACCATTGTTTGACAAACTTAAAAAAGCTGTAGATAAATTTGGTAATAGTAATGTTTATATATTAACAGCTAGAACTCCAGAAGCAGCAACAGCTATACATGAGTGGTTAAAATCAGAAGGTATAACTCTTAAATTTGAAAATATTGTTGGGCTTGCAGATGGCGCTGCGCAAGCAAAGGCAAATTGGATTGTAGGTAAAGCTGCTGAAGGTTATAATGATTTTTATTTTGCTGATGATGCTTTGCTAAATGTTCAAGCTGTACAAGCTGTTTATGATGTTCTTGATATAAAAGGAAGAGCACAAATAGCATTAAGAAGTAAGCAGAAAAACTTTGAAATTATAATGAATGATATAATTGAAAAGAAAACTGGTATACAGTCTTATAAAAATTATTCACCAGCAAAAGCAAAAACAATAGGCGCTAGCAAAGGTAAGTTTCAATTTTTCATACCACCTTCTGCTGAAGACTTTACAGGTTTATTATATAAATTACTCGGTAAAGGTAGCATTGGTGATGCTCAAATGGCGTTTTTTAAAGATAATTTAATTGATCCATATAACAGAGCAGAAATAGAACTTGAAGCTTCTAAAGTTGCTGCTTCTAGAGATTTTAATGCTTTAAAATCTAAGTTTCCTACTCTTCCTAAAAGTTTAAAACAAGAAACAGGTATAGGTAAATTTACTTTTGAGCATGCAATTAGAGCTTATATATGGGGTGAACAAGGTATGTCAATACCAGGATTATCTAAAAGAGATTTAAAAAGATTAAGTGACTTTGTTAAAAAAGATCCTAACTTAAAGATTTTTGCAGATCAATTAATATCATTAAGAAAAGGAAAAGATTATCCAGCTCCAAATGAAAGCTGGACAGCTGGAACTATAACAACAGATATTATAAGTGGGATAAATAAAATTGATAGAAAACAATATTTAACTCAGTGGAAAGAAAACGTAGATCTTATATTTACCGATAAAGTTATGAGTAAATTAGAAGCAGCGTTTGGTGCTAAGTATGTTGAAGCTTTAAAAGCTAGCATTGATGCTATGTATAGAGGTAGCAACAGAAGCAGTAGTACTGACTCAATTACTTCTAAGTGGTATGATTGGATAAATAACTCTGTAGGTGTAGTAATGTTTCTTAATACAAGATCGGCTTTACTGCAGATGATTTCAAATGTAAACTTTATAAACTGGAAAGACAATAATCCTCTTCAAGCAGCTAAAGCTTTTGGTAATCAACCACAATATTGGAAAGATGTTATGTTTTTATTAAACTCGCCTTATTTAAAAGCTAGACGAGATGGTTTAAAAATAAATATTAGTGAATCTGAAATAGCTGATTTAGCAAAAGGTAAAGGGAATAAAGCACAGAAATTTATAGCATTAGCTTTAGAAAAAGGTTTTGTATTTACAAGATTTGCAGATAGTTTTGCTATTGCAACAGGTGGTGCTACTTTTTATAGAAATAGATATAATTCTTATATAAAAGATGGTATGACGCCAGACGTTGCAGCTAAACAAGCTTTTGAGGATTTTAGAGACACTTCTGAAACTAGTCAGCAGTCAAGCAACCCAATGAAAGTTAGTCAACAACAAAGATCAGCTGCTGGTCGTTTAATACTTTCTTTTGGTAATACTCAAATGCAGTATGCTAGAATACAAAAAAGAGCTATACAAGATTTAGTAAACAGTAGAGGTGACTGGAAAGAAAACTTGTCTAAGATAGTTTATTACGGTGGTATACAAAACTTAATGTTTAACGCGTTACAACAAGGTATACAGTTTTTATTATTTGACGGTGATGAAGAGAAAGATCAAGAAAAAAGAGAAAAAAGAATACAAAGAACTTTAAACGGTATGATTGACTCTCAACTTAGAGGTTTAGGTATTTATGGAGCTTTATCTGTTACATTGAAAAATACATTAATGGAAATAGCAGAACAAGCTGGTAAGAAAACACCTGAATATGCAGAAGCTGTAGACGCTTTATTTTCTATATCTCCACCTTTACAGTCTAAATTAAGAAAATTAAAAAGCGCTGCAAATACTTTTTCATGGAATATGAAAGAAATGAAAGAGCAAGGAATTAATTTAAACAACCCGGCTTATTTAGCTGTAGCACAAACTATATCAGCTTTAACAAATTTACCTGTTGATGAAGCTGTTGTAAAATTAAATGCTATGAGAGCTATATATAGTGATAGTTCTGAGAAATGGCAAAAAGTAGCTTTATTATTAGGTTGGTCTACTTGGGATGTTGGTTTACCATATTACGGCGTTGAAGACAAAGTTGTTATAACTCCAGAAATGGAAGCTGAAATCAAGTTAGAAAACATGATGAAAGAAACCACTAAAACTCAACAAGTCGAAACATTGTTAAATCTTGGTTTAACTAAAAAACAAATTAAAGATTTAAAATACGAACAAGACAGAGTTAAAAAAATAATTGAATTACAAAAAAAGAAAAAAGATGAGTAGTCCTTTATACGGTAAAATAAGTTCAGCTTGTAAAGCTGCTGCAAAAAGAAAATTTAAGGTTTGGCCTAGTGCTTATGCTTCAGGATGGGGTGTAAGGTGTACTAAAGCTGGTGGACCAGGTAACTATGGAAATAAAAGTAAAAAATAATGGCTTTTAAAATAACGTCACCGCTTTCATGTTGGAAAGGATATGAAAGAGTTCCAGGTACTAAACCAGGAGAAAAAGGTAGTTGTCGTAAGTCATCACCTGTAACAAAACAAAAAGGTGGTGGTACAACTAAAACATGCTTACCTGCTTCTAAAATAAGAAGCATGAGTAAAGAACAAAGAGAAAAGCTAGTAAACTCTAAAAAATCTGCTGGCGCAAAGGGTAAATATAAAAGATCGTCTAAGACAAATGTCAAAGGCGCTCGTAAAAAAGGAGCTACACTCAGAGACTGGTTTGAAAAAGAAGACTGGAGAAGAGTTGATGATCCATCAAAAAAATGCGGAGAATAAAATGGCTAAAATACCACAAATAGGCGAAGATACTAAATTCACATTAGACGTGAAAACAATAGGTATAATTATAAGTTTTGTTGTAGGATTGTCTACAACTTATTTTACTTTAAAATCTGATATAGCTTTAGCTATGGAAGAACCAAAGCCAGAAATAACTTCATTAGAGTTTAAATACAAAGACGAATTGATTAGATCAAACGTAGAAAAAGTTATTGAACAAGTTAATAACATTGAAAAAGATGTTGAAGAAATAAAAGAAATGATGAATAAACTTGATCAACGTCTTTACGAAATACAGAGAAGAAGATGAGATTAATTATTGCGTTATTATTTACTACTTTTGCTTTTGGACAAAACTATAAAGACGATATTAGCATTGTTCAATACAGCGCAAAATTTTTATTAGAAAAAGAAATATCATTAAAAAAATTAAAAAGCTTTAATACTCACACTTTTTATATGAGTGAGCATAAAAAGTATTTTACAGAAGAAAATATAGAATATTTGCCAACTATATGTGTATATAATAATGGCGAAGAGGTTTTAAGAATACATGGTGGTATGTCATTAGAACTACCAGATGACACATTAAAGCAAGTTATTAACAAAGTAGATGAACTACAAGCAAATAAATTTTAGATGAAAAAATTACTATTATTATTTTTACTGATTAGTTTTACTAGTCAAGCTCAATTTAAAAAAATATTTAAATATAGTACTGTTTACGCTAGTTATGATCAAAATAATTCTATACAGCCTATGCAATCATTTGCTGTTAGTGCAAACAATGATTTAATAGAAACAACACCTAATACACCTGCTGATCAAACATTAACAATTGGTATTAGAAAATTAGCTTTCTTTGAATATGAAAACAGAGATCAGTTTTACAACGGAAGCGAAACTAATATAGGTAAATCTGCAAACATAGGTAATGCTAAAGGTTTAGAGTATTTATTTGAATATTCAAAAGGAAGACAACAAAGATCTGAGTTTGAAAACAGTCAAATGTTTGTTAGATATTTAGCTAATTATTGGGTTGCTAAGGTAGAAAGAACTAAAAATGAATTAGTTGATTTAGATTATAAGTTAGCAGATCTTAGATTAAGATTACCTATTGGTAAAAAAATAAGTTTAAGTTTTGGTGCTGCTTATAGAACATATGAAAAAGCTTATGGTGTAAATCCTATAGAATCATATCTTGAAGACAATTATTGGTGGAACTTAAGTAGAGATTACTATGGACATAATGATGTACCTTACTCTTGGGAAAACTTTTCTACAGGTGAAACAGGTATAGACTATTTTTGGTATGATCAAAATGGAGTTTTAATTTCTAACTCTGATTTAGATTATAGAGAAAATATATTTGGTAATCTTGTTAATCAATATAATGCAGAGCAATTAGAATTAGTTTCTGGTGGTTACGCTAATTTATCAGGCGTTATCGGTTTAGACTTTTATCACTATAGAAAAAGTCACTGGATTCATGCTTATGGTAATATATTACCAATACATAAAACTTATACAGAAAGCGGTAAAAAAGAATATTCTTATGAAGCTTTTGTAGGTAACAACGACTGGGTTGATTACTCTTTTGGTGGGCAGTTTGGAATAAACATAAATAAGAAATTTGGTTTGTTTAGTGAAATAGCAATACAAAAGTATTGGGATAGAAAAATAAAAGTAATTAAAGCTGGTATAAATTTTAAATTATGAAATATTTTAATCACAAAGAATTTGATTGTCCAGGTAAACCAGGAACTGGCGAGTTAATGGATAATGAATTTTTACAAAAATTAGATAAAGCTCGTGAAATATATGGTAAATCAATGCGAGTTAATTCAGGATATAGAACTAAAGAGCATAATGCTAAGATCGGTGGGGTTAAAAACTCTTCTCATTTAAGAGGTCTCGCGGCTGATATAAGCTGTAAAAGTTCTGGCGATAGATTTAATATGTTAAATGCTTTTATGCAGGCAGGTTTCAAAAGAATAGGTGTTGCTAATAGTTTTATACATGTAGATATAGATGAAGATAAATCACAAAATATAATCTGGACTTATTAATATGAAATCACCACTTAAAATAAAAGAACAAGCTTATGAAAGATCTAATAGAAAAATGAGATCTGATTATAAGAAAGAAACAGGTAAATCATTAGGTTCAAGACAAACCTCAGGCACTGGTAAACGAAGAGTATCATTTGCTTGTAGATTTGCCGGAATGGCGGGCGCTTTAAAAGATGCTAAAGGCGAACCAACTAAATTAAAAATGGCATTAAAAAAATGGGGTTTTGGTAGTAAAGAAGCTGCTAGAAACTTTTGTAATAAACACAAAACAAAAAAATAAAATGGGAAAATTATTAGTAAAATGGGGATTAGCAATACAAGCATTTTGGTGTAAGTTTTGCTGCAAATGGAACTGGCTAGTATCAAAATTAATTATTAACGTAAAAGACTGTCCAGTAGCGGAGTGTGTCTGTAAAAAATAAATATTATGAATAAATTTGGTTCGCCATTTATGGCAAAAAGTCCTTTAAATCAGAAAAAAAGACAGCAAAAATTAAGACAGGAAATAAAAGAACTAGACAGAGCAGCTTTTATTAAATCTAACTATCCTTCTGATGATTATGACAACAGTGTAGAAGAAAAAATAGCTCAGGAAAAATTGGAAAAGGCAAAAAATAAACTATATAAACTTGAAAAAAGTAAAGAGAAAAAAGCTAATAAAAAGCCTTTTAGTGGATAGCATTTACCAAAAAATAAAAAAAGGAACAAAAATAAAATGGGCGTACCATACCCAAAAGTTCCTGTAACTAAGAAAGGGGATCCGTTAAGATCCCCTTTTTTAATTTATTAAACTAACTAACCATCACACGCAAGACAATCTTCATTCATTGCTTGCTGCGCAATATCTCCACGCAGTACAGATTCTGTACGCGTATAATATAAAGTTTTAACTCCTTTTTTCCATGCTTCAAAATGTACTTTATTAATCCATTTTGGTGTAGCAACACTTGGAAAAGCCAAGTTTAAACTTACAGACTGATCAACGTATTGTTGTCTCAAACCTGCTTGATTAACCAACTCTAATTGATTAATCTCTTTAAAAGTCTTAAATACCTCTTTTGCTGGTGTGTCATGCGCCATGACAACATTATCAAGCTCAGAAAGATTTTGAACACTACCACCGTCAGCAAGTATTTTATCCCATGTTTCATTGTTGTTTATTTTAAGTTTTCTTAATAACTTTAGTAAGGTGGGGTTTTTTCTTATAAACGTTCCCTTGGCTGATTGCTCTGTGAATACATTAGCAGCCCAAGGTTCAATACCCGGAGACACATTACCCGAAAGCTTACTATTACTAACAGTGGGAGCAACAGCACGAAGGTGAGTATTACGCATACCAGTATTAGCACACCACAAAGGTTCGCCATAAGTTTCAGCAAGAGCCATGGAAGCTCTCTCGCTTTCAATTTTAATCTGACTAAAAATTTTCCTAGTTTCAAACTGAGCAAGTAAGCCTTCGAACGATATACCTTTTTCCTGTAAATACGTGTGCCAGCCCAAGACGCCAAGTCCAAGTGCTCTACCTTTCGTTGCTGATCTGACTGCGTTTTCAAAACCTCGTAAGCCTTTAGCTCTTTGTATAAACTCCTCCATAACTCCGTCCAAAAACCATATACTGTCATAAATAAGGTTAGTACCTTTCCATTCTTCATATTTTGCTAGATTTAATGATGATAAACAACAAACAAAGCTATGGTTTTCATCTGTGTGTAATGTAATTTCTGAACATATGTTTGTCATATGCACTTTTAAACCATTATCTTTATACGCACGCGGGTTTTTTTTATTTGTATTCCCTTTAAATAAGATATAAGGTTCTCCAGTAGCTTTACGTTTTTGTAACAATTTACCCCAACGTTTTCTGGCTTGCTTATCTCCAGCTTCAAGTCTTCGCATGAATTTATCGCCGACAACAGCACATTGGTGCAAGTTGAGGGATTGTCTGTTGACATCTCCTTTTGGTTCGCGTATTTCAAGCCACTCTTCGAAATCGTCGTGTTCAATATTGATATTAACTGATGCAGCTCCTCGTCTGACAGATCCTTGATTAGTGGCAAGTATAGTGCTGTCATAGATTTTACAAAACGGCACAACGCCATCACTTGTTCCATTACCTGTAATTTTTGCTCCGGCGGGTCTTATTTGATTTATACCGATACCAACTCCACCGCCGTGCTTAGCGAGTAGCATCATCTCTAAATTTTTTTGTCCTATATCCTGTATCGAATCAGCAACGTCAATGCCAAAACAGCTAATAGGCAAGCCGCGATCAGTACCAGTGTTTGACAATACAGGACTAGCCAAGCATAACCAGCCATTCCAAATATAATCAAAAAAGGTTTGAGCCATTTCTGGTTTATACAAACGTCTAGCAACTGTTTTAGCAACACGCATGTATGCTTCACGAGGTGTTTCATCTTGTAGTAAATATCCTCCAGATATAGTTTTTTTATAAACGTCTGTATCACCCCAGCGAGGATAGTCTTCGCCTTTTTTCCATTCATTGTTCCACATATTATCTAATTAAGTGTGTTATCCAAGCTACTAAACCATTAAAGTTTAAAGCTACTAAGTTCCATTGTTTACGAGATGCTGTTTGCACCATTACACATATAAAACCCATTATATATAATATAGGTTCTATGGTCCATTGCGCAGCTATCAAAAAGCCTGCACCCATATATCCTACACGAGATGCAAACTTTTGATAACTTGTTAATTTATTTGTATACCTTAAAAACTTAATCAGTCTGTACTTCAGTCTTCTTTTCGTTTTCATTCTTCTTTGTGACTTCATTTTTTAATTCTTCTAACGCTTCGTTGTAACCTGGCATTTTTTTAATTGTTTCTAAGGATCCTACAGCTACTTCTCTAGTAAACTGTAATTCTGTTATAAGTTGTTGTACTACTCTAGTTAATGCTTCAACTTTGTTTTTCATTTCTATTAATTTACTTTCCTTCATATAAGTCTTTGTTTATATCATCTTCTGTTATGTCTATTCCAAGATTAAATCCTTTTTCATAGACGTCACACCAATTACCAAATGTCCTCGAAGTCTTCGCCTTCATTAGCTTTGCTATAGTCTGTCGGACGAATAGAGAAAAAATCAGTATGGGTAACGCCCCCGGTAAGATGATAAAACCAATCAAGCTTAGCCGCTGCTTTAGTGTCATATTCGAACTTATCTTTAAGTTCTGTATAACCGAGTTCCACAAGTTTTTCATTTGTTCTTTTTCTTATAAATTGTTTTAAGTCGTAAGATTTAATACCTTCTATATCACCCATCTCAAACATCTTTTCAATATATTTCTCTTCAAGATCTACCATTATTTCAGCAGCTTTTATAACATCTTGTTTACAAGCGGACAATAGTTTATTATCCTCTTCACACATATGTCTAAATAATCTGCATCCCATTTTACTGTGTAATGATTCGTCTCTTACAGACCATTTCATTTGTTGCCCAATACCTTTGAGTAAATTTCGTAGCTGAAAACTATACAGCACTGCAAAAGCACTATACAGACTAACTCCTTCAGCGAAGGCTGAAAATACAGCCAAGCTTTTCGCAATACCCACAGATTCGTTGCCGTCGTAAGCAACAAGATTGTCAAAGCGATTAGCCGTTGCTTCTTCATGTAAGAAAGCTTCATAATCTTCTAATTTTAATGTTTCATTTAAATAACTATAAGCAACTGCATGTATTGTTTCTTGCGATCCAAACATCATTGCCATCTGCTGTATTTCATGTTTAGGAAACCAGCTAACTACCTTTTGGGTCCAGTAATCAGAAACCGCGCACTCCGTTTGCGCGAAACCGAGTAGTATATTACCGACCAAGTTCTTTTCTTTATCATTTAATTTTTCGTTCCAGTCTTTTACATCTCCACTCATTGGTATTTCAGTATGTAACCAAAATGCCTGAGCTTGTTTTAGCCAACCCTCAGTATAATACTCAGGATATTCAAACGGTTTGTACGCTATGCGCTCATCAAATAATCCCATTAGTTATATATTTCTAATGCTATATCAATAAACGGTACATATAACACATGTGTTGTTTGATTAGTTTCGTTATAAGATCTTATTCCGAATAATATACCCGGATAAAAACCTAGTGATAAACTCCAGCCTTTGTTTTGTTCTTTCATATTATATTCTTGCTTAGTATTAATGGTGAAGCGTCTTTGTTTGTTGAAACAAAATAACAAGACTTGTTCTCCATTACTATTATTTGTTTGTTTTTAAATGTTTTAGGATAATTCTTTAAAACATAATCAATAACATTTGATTCCATAATAATCTTGTTTTGCTACTAGTTCTTTATATTTTATTTTACCTCTAATTTCCCAGCTCCATTTCCACCACTTATCAATCTGACGCTCGGCATATTTTTTTCTAGCTACTGCTTTAGCTTGTCGAGGATCAGTCTTACTGTTTCGTCGCATTCTTTTTGATTTTGAGGTTTATATAATGTAAATGGTCCTACTCTGTTTTCAGCTATAAGCTTTTTAAATAATTTCCAACGCATTGGAAAAGACTCGTTAGCTCTACCTTTTGTTTCAATAATAAAACCTTTACCTATGAAATCAGGTGTATACTTAATATTAAAGATTTTTTTATTACCTCTATTTTTGTAATCACCTTTTCCGTTTCCGCATCGTTCATATGCTTCAAAAGGAAAATCAAAACCCTCTACTAGTTCAAATGTTTGTCCTTCATAAAGAGCTTTAATCTTTGCCTTTTTTAAAGCCATATACATATAACGCTCAAGTCCTGATGCAAAGTTAATACCATCATATGTTATTTTCTTTGATTGTACAGGACCTCTTTTTCGTTTATAAGATTTCTTCTTCATTGATTTCTATATCATGATAATGTAATCCGTCGTTACCATTTTGACCTATTACATTTATTCTATTTAACATTGCCTCTTCGATCTCATCGCTTAAACAACGTTTAGCTGCTTCAATATATAACAACGCATCCATTAATTCTTCTTGAACATCAACTAAAAATCTATTTAAGTCTTTAGTTTGGCCTTCAATTTCTTGCATCATTGTTGCTCCATATTTCTCTTGGCCAACTAAACTACGTTGATCCATTTTAGCTAATACAGCTTGTACTATTTTATCTTGTGTTTTAATTTTCATCTTTTACAAATGTTCCGTTAATCATTTTACCTGTACGAGCAGCAATAACATTGTATGCTGAGTCAATACAATCTTCTATTTCAAATCCTTGTAGGTGAGATAAGTTTGTTAATACAACAACCATATCGCCAATAGCATCCATAATTTCAGGTTTATCCTGCTGTAATAATGCTTTAGCTAACTCGCCAGCTTCTTCCATAAGCTTTACATATTGTGTATGTGCATTGCCTTTGTCGTATAAGCCTCTTGTTGCAGCCCAGTCTCTAATCAGATCAAAACGATCTTCATGGGTTTGTATATCAGGATTGTGATTTGGATTAAAGAAAGCTTCGTAAAAAGCTTTATTATAAATATAGCTTCTGTTTTCGTTAAACATAGATGTTTTTACATTAGCCATTATCCACGGAATATTTTGTTTGGTAATTTCAAACTGGCCAAATTCCGTTTGCCAAGTTAAACCTTTGTTATCCATTAATCTGCCTTTTAGTTTATCTACAGGACAGGGAAAAGTTGAGGTTTGTTCTGTTGCGTTTATTTTCATTTTATTAAATAAGTTTTTATATTTCTTTAGGTCAACTTTATAGCCATAAGACTTTTGAAGTTCTATTTCGCGGTCTGATATATAATCTATATCTTCTGACTGCTCAAGAACCTCATACTCATTCTCCTTATAACCTTGCATAAGGGTAACTCTGGTATTAAGATCACGTGTGACACCGATCTTTTTACCTGGTATGTGGTATAAATAATACATAAATTTTAAAGTTTATCGTTGTATAAGTGCATATTGTGAGCATGATGGTAGTACCAACCAACTTCAATATTTAATCTCTCTGCAATCATTTTTTGTAATGATGAAAACTGATACTGATCATTGCAGAAACCGTACCAAATGTCATTAGAACGCATATAAACAGACATGTTTAATGTATTGTTTACAATTGTAAATTGAACTGCGTATGTACACGGTGTGTCTTTAGTATATTTTTGCCACTCTTTAGCATCATATATACTTATTGCTGCGTGTCTAGTTTTAGGATTATCTTTTAGTTTAGCAACGACATAATCTATTTGATCGTTTCGTTTCCATTGATAACCGTAATTACTATTTACATTACCTTTGCTGTCTGCCATACGCTCCCATATTGGTGGTATTTTACCGTATAGTTGTCCTAGTTTGATTATATTAGGATCACCTGACAAATACCATTGCCATTCAGCTTCAGCATACTCTAGTTTCCAATTACGTTGTTTATTGGTTATATGATTATCCAAAGGGTTACGTATATAAAACCCAC
>Ga0213860_10000393_pt1 | contig 17445 bp, 8 predicted proteins | sample PICome_3_FD_160118 | JGI IMG/M metagenome (GOLD analysis project Ga0213860, IMG submission 160118) | Coastal seawater microbial communities near Pivers Island, North Carolina, United States - PICO550 | ecosystem: Environmental > Aquatic > Marine > Coastal | place: USA: North Carolina | collected...
GATTGGCGGAGGCACGGGTTGTACGGTCTTACAGGGGGCAGTGGGAGACATTCCTGAGATGAAGTTACCATTCTTTTCAGAACCTACGATGCAATATGGGACAGTTACGTTTCCTGCGCCTGGAGTACCTACTGCAGTATTACCGAGTCCTTTGATCGGGTACTACTCCGAGAAGTATTTCTATGATCAGGAATATATCTTTGCACAGTATTTCAAGAAGCAATTACCGCCGAACCGAGTGGACAAGATGGTTTTTATTGATTTGATCAATGGTAATAAGGAGGTAACTGTAGCAGAATTGGACACTATACTAGCGGATGCCGACAATGGACGTATATTACCTTCAATGTTCACCAAGAAGGTAAAGAGTTTGACTTTTGGTTCATTAGCGAATAGTGATCCTGGTAATGTATTGACTAGTGGTAATCAATTTCTAGAGGCGGCGACGAGTGAAGTAACCGCATGGATCAAGATGAAACCTAGTGAGATCCAGAAGATGCAGTATAACTATATCCTTACAGTAACACATACCTGTCCACCATACATTACTAGATTCTATGGTAAGATGGTAGTGAACAATAATTGGGATCCTATACAATCTCGTTTACAGTATTATCTAAATAAGGCTACAGGTTTATTGGACCCAGTATAATGGCAGCATTGAAGGGTGTATCACGATTAGGAGACATTACGACGGGGCACGGTTGCCACCCTCCTGTAATTGGCGCTGAGGCGTCTTTGAACGTTTATGTGAACAATCTACCTGCCCATAAGGTTGGAGACAAGACAGTGCCTCATACATGCGGTACAGACGTGCATCCTGATGTTATGAGCAGTGGTAGTACAACTGTTTACATCAATGGGACACAAGCAATGACAATTGGTGGTTTGCTGACACCAGGAGGAACTATGGCAGAGGGTTCCCATAACGTGTTTATTGGTGTATAATATAAGAGTCAATTGATTTGAATTATGGCAAAAGCAAAGGTTGGTATTAGTGGTGGTGCTTTCGTAGAGACCAAACCGAAGAAAACTCGTCAAGGCGCGGGTCAGCACACAAAGTATGCTTCGACCAGTCGCAATAATGCTAAGAAGCGTTATAGAGGTCAGGGACGGTGAATTTAATCTGTAACCTTCCTGCACAGAAAGTCTGGGTACGTAAAGAATACCTAAGAGATCATCAGGACGGTCACGGAGAATTTGTCGAAGGCGTCTGGGTATCGGCAAAGTCGATTCCTGGACGTGCTTTTTATTTTGAAACATACTTGCCACAGTATGGAGCAATGTATGACAAACTTCCTATCAGTGCGTTTGTTGCAACCCCTGAGATCCCAGTCATAGACATGGATTTGGGGAATCTACAATTCTGGAATTGCATGGACTATGGAGTCATGGCAATCAACAAAGGATTTGTTGCTCAGATGGAAGTAGAACTCTTCACCCGTGATCATGGATTTCAAAAGGGGAAATACTTGTTTACACTAGACAATTACCATGCAAACCCTGATGTGATAGATAATAATGTGAGCGAAACTCCTCAGGAGCATAAGTCGCATAATTGCATTGCATTGAACAATGGTCAATACGCTTTGTATCCTAATAATAGGATGCGTCTGTATGACCTCTCCTTGACCCCAGAACAACCTACATTCCCCGATTTCAAAGTATCTACCATAGAATACGAAGTTGAGGGTGGAACCGACTGGGGACGCCTTGGAGACACTGATAATTATTTTTGGGAAACTAATGCTGAACGAAAACAACGGACGGAGACCACAAATGGACAAGAGAGTGGACAAGGGTGAAGAATTCTTGAAGTCAGGAATGACTCTCATTACAGAGATTGACAGCGAGCGTCATCTCAAAAAAGCGAAGAAGATGAAGAACGAAGAAAATGACGGATTCTTTGATAATCAAGAGGAGTGGGCAGACGGATTCTGTGGTAAGTGATAAATAGAAACAGCCTATTGCTGTGTCTATATGCCTACCTTTGAGACATTCAAAGATTTGAGTGTTACATTTAAGAAGCACCCTGTAACTGACGATTTAGTTACGGTGAAAGACAAGGCAGCCATCGTTCAATCGATCACTGCCTTGCTTCTTACTATGAAGGGGGAGAGACCATTTCAACCAGATCTAGGGTGTGATATCCAAAAAATGTTATTTGAACCACTAGACTATGGTAGTGCTGGTCTTATCAGGTCAGAAATTGTGGACGTGATGAATCGTCATGAACCTAGAATTACGGTTGATAACATTATTTGTACTCCAGACGAGATGAATAATGGATATGATGTTGAACTACAATATTCCATCATTGGAAGGGATGATGCACCAGTAGTAGTAGACTTCTTCTTAGAGCGTACACGATAATGCCTTATACCCAGGTTGCTAACTTAGATTTTGAAGATATCAAACTTGCTCTCAAAGATTACCTGAGAGCACAGTCAGATTTTACTGACTATGATTTTGATGGAAGCGCGTTATCGACGCTAATCGATACCCTTGCCTATAATACCTATTATACGGCGTTCAATACTAATATGGTAGTCAATGAACTATTCATTGATTCTGCCACTCTCAGGGACAACGTGGTTGCTCTAGCGAAGCAATTAGGGTACAGACCCAAGTCAATCACGTCTCCAACTGCATATGTGTCATTTACTGCCTCTTATGCCAACCCAACAACAGATGCTGAACTGATCCTAAAGAGAGGAACTGGATTCATTGCATCTTATGACAATAACATCTATCAGTACGTTGTACTAGATGATGTAAGGACTTCTATTGTAAACGACGTTGCAACATTTACGAATGTTGCTGTTAGAGAGGGAACGTTCCTCAAAAACACGTTTACTTACAATTCTGCAATGAAGTCGCAGAAATTTATTTTAGACAACAGAGATATTGATACTAACACTATCAGAGTAAATGTCTTCCCTACTGGGGGAACTGCTAGTGAAGAGTATTTTGTATCTACTAATGTCCTAGATGTAAACAACGAATCAAAGATCTTCTTCCTTGACGAGATTGAGGATGAGAGATACGAATTGATCTTTGGTGACGGTGTATTAGGATTCAAACCAGATAACGGTGCAAGAATCGAAGTATCATACCTAACAACGTCTGGTCCTGACTCAAATGGCGTCAAGACCTTCGTATTCAGCGGTGTACTGGAGAATAAGAACGGTGTATCCCCAACTACCCTTACAACCACTGTAACGGGTGCTGTCGCCTCTGCAGGCGGTGAACAGCGTGAGACAATCTCCAAGATCAAGTACAATGCACCTAAGACCTATGCTGCACAGAACAGAGCAGTAACATCAGATGATTACGGTGCATTGATTCGTAACATCTATCCTGCAGTAAGTGATATCATCATCTTTGGTGGAGAAGATCAAGATCCTCCTCAGTATGGACGTGTTTATATTTCTATCAAACCAGAAGATGCTGCTTATCTAACAAGTATCACAAAAGCAGAGATCAAGAGAGATCTCAAGAAGTATAGCATTGCTTCTGTCATTCCAGAACTAGTTGATCCTTCTATTCTATATGTTGAGTTGAATAGTAAGATCTTCTATGACAGACTAAAGACAAACGAAGGTGCTCTACAGATTCAAGGTGGAGCAATCAATGCAGTCAATCAATATCTGGAAGGAAGCGACACTGAGAAGTTCAACGGTAAGTTTAGATATAGTAAGACGATTTCAGTCATCGATAACTCTAACGTTTCTGTAAATTCAAACCTAACATCAGTTACTATGAGGAAGGATTTCATTCCTCAATTGAACAGCACATATTTCTACGAAATTTGCTATCAGAATGCCTTTGCTGATGATGACGACCCTGTAGTGTTCTCAACAGGTTTCACTGTTACAGAACATCCTACTTACACCGTCTATCTGGAAGATAGGATGGGCAAAATGGTCCTATATAGACTAGATACGGCGAGTGGCATAAAAGTAGTCCTAGACGACTTTGTTGGCACTGTTGATTATGAGAAAGGCGAAGTAAAACTAAATGATCTAACGATCATCAAGGGATCCTTTGCTGACAATAGAATACAACTCAGGGCACTTCCCAGACAAAATGATATCATTGCGAAAAGAGAAGTGTATTTAGATGTAGACATTGCAAACTCAAGCTTTACGGCATACGCAGAGTAATTTAGATGGCGAAAATCAAGAACTCGATTTCGACTCTGATCGAGACGCAACTCCCAGAGTTTATTAGCACTGAATACGAGCTTTTTGGTAAGTTTCTTACCAAGTATTATGAAAGCTTGGAAGTTCAGGGTGGCACTCTTGATATTGCCAATAATTTACAAACATATGCTGACATTGGATATTACGAAAGTAACATCCTAAATGAAAACACTGAGTTGGATGGCAATCTAACTGATGTTGCTACTACTATTACTGTTGTTGATGCAACTTCCTTTCCAAAGGAGAATGGATACATCAAAATCGGTAAAGAGATTTGTTTTTATAAGTCAAGAAACACCACTCAGTTTCTAGAAGTTTCTAGAGGTGTCAGTGGTAACACTCGTTTAGGTGACTTATACAATAAAACAGAATTTGTAACAAGTCAAGCATCTTCTCATTCTGGTGGAGAACTAGTCCAGAATGTGAGCAACATGTTCTTGTATGCTCTAGTCAAGAACTTCGAGAAGCAATACCTAGCATCATTCCCAGAAAAGTATCTGAAGGATGCAGTTGATAAGAGATCACTTATCAAGAACATTGGTCAGTTCTATCGTTCAAAGGGAACTGAGAAGTCAATTCAATTCTTGTTCAACACCGTTATTGCTGGTGGACAAGAGAACAAACCAACTGTATACAACCCATCAGACTTTACATATAAGTCTTCTACATCAGATTGGACACAAGGTTATGGTCTTCGTGTCAAAGTTCTATCTGGAAATGTCGAAGATCTTGTAGGTAAGGTTATTGTACAGGAAGCAGGTGAGAGAAATGGTTATGCATCTGCTACTGTTGATAATGTAAGGTTTGATTCTAAGGTAGATGATGAGAATACCTACAATCTGTTCTTAGCAACAGAAACAATCAATGGTATCTTTGAATTTACATCAAAAACTACACTAACCAAGCAGATCAATTCATTAGATGATGCTGGAGATAGAATCAATGTAGATTCTACTCTAGGATGGGATAATAAAGGATCTATCTTAGTTGGTAGTGAAGTTATCACCTTTGATGATAAGAACATTACTCAGTTCACTATTAGTTCTAGACAAACTAATGCAATTTACCCAGCGGGAACGGAAATCTACGATCCTATCTACGTTGGTAATAGCGATGTCCAACTTTTGGTATTTGGACTCGTTTACAATCTTTCCCCAATCGAATCCGCTCCATATTCTACACCGAACGATTCGATTGAAGTTACAAAACCTGGATTTGAGAGTTTTGATCCAAAAATTGTAGACGACAACGGGGTTCGCTGGTTGCTATCTAATCCTAATGGCATTCCAACCTCCCCAACAAATCCCTCGTTTACTAGTAACCTCACAAATCTTTCTACTGATATTTCTGCGATCTTCTCGGATGAACAGTTCTATTACGTTGCTTCTTCTGGATTCCCATCATATTCTATTCTTGAGAATGTAACTTCCATTCCTGGTCCTCTTGCTGATCAGAAGATTCTAAAACTCATTAGAAAGGAAGCAATCTCAACTACTGAAGTTTATAAGACTGGTAATCGTGATGTTGGACTATTCTTGAATGGTGTAAGAGCATATAGTCACAAAGATACTACCGAAGTAAGATTTGGTAAGTTAGAAAACATTGCAGTACAAAATCAAGGTAGAAATTATAGAAATGCACCATATGTTCTAGTAAATGGTGTTTCTGGTAGAGCAGTTGCTAAACTGTCTGGTCAATTTGTAGAATCCGTAGAAATTCTCAATCAAGGACTGTATGGAAAAACACCAACAGTTGAGATTGTTTCTGGTCGTAATGCATTAGTTAGTGCTACTGTAACATTTGGTAGAGTTACTGATCTTATTATCAATGATCCTGGTGAGTATTACTCAACACCACCAGTTGTTATTATTACAGACCTTGCTGGACAAGGTAGACTAGCAGAGTATACTGCTGAAATTTCTGATGGCAAGATCACTGGATTTGTCGAAGTCAATCAAGGTGACTTCTATAGTCAAGAGAATGTTAGAGTAACAATCTCTCCCATTGGTAGTGGTGCTGTTGCAAATGCAGAACTAACCAAGTGGACTAGAAACAGATACAGTGTTCTAGATGGTAAGTTGGATGATGACAATGGTTATGCTTTCCTAAACTTCAACAATGCATTGGAGTATGGTTATGCACATATTGCAAATCCAAAGAACCTTCGTATTCTATTACAAGATAACTTAGATACTCAAGGTAACCTTGCATCTACTAAGACACACTCTCCCATTCTAGGTTTTGCATATGATGGCAATCCAATCTATGGACCATATGCACATGAAGATCCTCTAGATTCTGGTTCTTCTATTGTCAGAATGACAACTAGTTATATTCGTAAGACAGGAAGAAACTTTGGACCTAGCACTGCAGATTATCCATTAGGATCCTTTATAGAAGACTATCAATATACCCATAAGTCAGGTTCTCTGGATGAGAACAATGGTAGGTATTGTGTTACTCCAGATTATCCACATGGAACTTATGCATACTTCATCTCTGTAAGTGCTACAGAAGCACCAGAGTTCCCATATTTGATGGGTGACAACTATTACTCTCTACCTGTAGAGTCAAACTACAAGTCTACACTCAATCAAGAAAATATTTCTAAGAATGCTAAGAGATTGTATGTACCAGGCATCTCACAAAACGGTGGTGGTGTTCTTGGTTTCATTCAAGACCTAGAATCTGGTAGTGTAGATGCTATCGAAGTAGACAACAATGGAGTAAACGCAAATTCCTTTGGAGTTGGTTCTTCTCTAGTATTTGATAACCAAGGCACTGAAGGATTTGGTGTAGAGTCTATTGTAAGTTCTGTTTTCGGCAAACAAATCAATTACTTAGAGAGTTTTGAGCAGAAAGCAGTAAAACTTGTTATCACAAGAGATTCTTATGTTTTTGCTGATGATTTCCTAAGACAACCTTCTACTGGTGCGTTTGGAACAATCGTTGGTACTGTAAGAGGAGATAATACGATTCTTCTTAGAGATGTCAATGGTACATTCGATAAGACTGCTACTTTCTCAACTGACATCAAAGTAGTTCGTCTTACTATTGATAAGGTATCTACTTATAAGCAAGGTTCTATTCTATCACTAACTGACGGTATTGTCACGACAAATGCAACTGGCGAAGTATTAGAATCTGTTACCTCTGGAAACACAGTCATACTAAAGGTTTTGACGGGTACGTTTGAAGATCAAACACAACTACCTGGATACTTCCTGAAGAGTGATTCTTTGGAAGATACATCAGGTGCTGTTGTTGATGATGTTGAATATTTGAGTGATGATCTTCGCCCATTCAACATCGATGACAATATTGCTCTAGTTGAAACTGATGGAGCACATAATTTGGGTATTGGTGATGTAGTAAACATCGAAATCAATCCAAATGATGTCAAGACTAGAACTTATCAAGTAAGAAAGAGAATTTATCAGGAATTACTTCTCAGAACTCCAGAATTCAACACTAAGGTTGACTATAGTGGTATTGGACGTGGAATTATCCTAAACGCAGGTAGTTTCTACGAAGTTGGCACATTTACTAATGTTGATCTAACTGGTGGTGCTGGTAGCGGTGCTAAAGCAAATATTGTTGTTAGTCCCCTACAAGCAGGTGATGTCACAGGATATGTTTCAGAGGTTCAGATCACTGACGGTGGAACTGGATATAGAAGAGGTGATATTCTAGGTGTTGCAGATGGAGATCTAAACAAAGTTGGTGGTGGAACAACACCACAAACACTCAAGTTCTTTATTGATCATGTTGGTGTTTCTGCAGAAGCAACTATCATCAAGGTTGATAGTGCTGCAGAATATGCTGATGATGATTTACTAATGGTTGACAGTGAAATTGTCAAGATTGTTTCAATCAATGATAAGTCTATCACTGTAGAAAGAGGACAGGAAGGAACAGAGGCAGTAGACCACTATGATAATGCACCTGTCTCTTTACATGATGCTGGATATAACTTCAATGCCAATTATTCATTGAATGGCAGCGAAAGTGTCATTTATAATAAAGCAGAACAGACATTGCTTGTAATCTATCCTTCCACACAGAGTTTGGATACATTACAACCAATTACTGAGCAAACATCTTTCTTCGATGACAGTAATCCTAAGAGGTTTGCAAATATCATTACAGTAACAGCACCAGAGAATAGATTTGAGTTTAGATTAGATCCCTCTCTGTCTATCTTTAGCACTAATGCTCCTAATGATTATACATCAGATTGGAATGTAAATCCAATCATCGAAGTACAAGAATATTATAAGTATCGTTTTGATACTTCAGACAATTCACTAACTGGATCACATCTAGATTTCAGTCCTAGTGGTTCATATAATATCATTCCCATTGAAAAAGTAGAATCTCCAATCGCACATGGTTCTCCTAATTCCTTCGTGGAAATGAAGTTTGGATATGGTGCTAGAATTGCATCAAACAACTATAACAGTAGAGTTCCATCTAGATTTTCAAATTATTTCTATTTTGATAGAAATGGTAAGATTGCAAACAATAAATCGTATCTAAAAGTTATCAATGATCCTCTTGCTGGTAGACAAGTTATCAATTATGTTACTTCCAATAGATTCTCATATTCTCTGAAATCAAATCCACAGTGGGATGGTTCTGGAAGCATCAAATATACAACTACTGGACAGTTTGCTGTTGGTTTGATCAATTCAGTAGATGTAAGTAATATCGGTTTCAATTATAAGAAACCACCTATTGTTCTTGGTGCATATCCAAGTACAGAACACCAGGCAGCAGCAACTGTTAGTTACGATCCGATTCTAAAATCTATCAGTGCTGTTACTGTAACTGCAGAAGGATCTAACTACAAGAAACCAAAAGTTGTTATTACTGAAGGTGATGGTATCAATGCTGAATTCAGCATTACATCTAGAGATGGAAAGGTTCTTGATATCAAGATCACCAATCAAGGAAAAGATTATAGTAAGGCACCAAAGATTGCAATCATTGAATCTGATACTAACTTATATGCAGTTGGTAATAAGATTGGTCGTCCTAAGAACGTCAAGTTGGTAACTAATGGAAGTAGTTTCCATAAAGATAAGTCATTGCTATCTGAATATAGTAGTAACTTTACTTTTGCTCTAACTAATTACGGCGATAAGAAATATTTGCTTGGTGAGATTGTAACACAGACTATCAATGGTACTGTTGTTGCTAGAGGTACTGTAAAGGAATGGCGTGATAGATCCAACCTTCTGAAAGTTGCAAAGATTCAGGGAACTTTTAGAGAGAATTATACTGTCGAAGGTTCAATCTCTAAAGCTGCAGGAACTATCAAGAAGACTTATGTTACTATCTTTGAACCAGAACTAAGACCATATTCTGATAATACTGGTAACTTTACTTCTGATAGAGGTAGAATTGGTAACGCTAATCAAAGAATTTTAGATTCTTTCTTCTACCAAGATTATTCATATGTAATCAAATCTAGAACTCCTACTGATGTTTGGAGAGATCTTGTAAAACAAACTACGCACCCTGCTGGTTTCAAAGTATTTGGTGAAGTAATTCTTGATCCTAAGGTAGAAGCACCTGATGGAATTGAGATGCCATCAGAAATGCCAAAAGCATCTCATTTCACTATTGTACAACTATGGGATCCGAACAAGAATAAGATTACCGTAGAAAACACAAGAAGAACACTAACTCAGACTATTATTACCACTGATGACTATCGTGCTATCAAGGGAACAGGTTCTGTTGATGTAAGTGAATTCAACTTCAATGAAACACTTTCACAAACACTCTCCCTCAAAGAAACCATCGATGGTATAAGAGGAACAGATCTCCCACAAGGAACTGGTGCGGTAATTGGCAGAAAAACATTTACATTAGAAAGTTCAGCAAATGTTGCAGTAAATCCATATAGTGCTGAAAACCTCATTGTTACCATCGATGGTGTTATTCAAGAACCATTGGTAGCATATACTGTTAGTGGAAATCAAATTACATTTGCAGAAGCACCATTAGGTGCTGCTGTAGTTGAAGGTCAAGAGGTCCCTGAGCAGAGTATCTTCATTAGACAAATTGAGTTCAAAGATAATGCTTCTAATGACAAACATTTTAGAAAGATTAGAAACTTCTACCAGAGAGGTGGAACTTGGATTGATTCTGCAAACCAAATTCTCCTAAACCAGAATTTCATTATTGCTGAGTCTATTGGTTGGTTTGAAACAGAATTTGCTTCTGATATTACAAATGGAAATATTCCATGGACTGCTATTGAATCTAAAGTTACTGCAGATTGCAGAATTCTTCTAGAAGCACTAGAGTCTGATCTGAGATTTGGTGGTAACACTAAGACTCTCGCGGTTGCAGATGATGCTAAAGAAAAGTATGATACTTATAAGAATCAAATCAATGCTCTCTTCCAGTATATCATTAGACTATCAAAACTAGCAATGAGAAACTGGGATTGGATTGCCATTGGTGCTTCTTACACTGCTGGCGCTGATATTATCACAGTTTCTGATACAAGTAATATTGCTCTAGGTGCAGCAGTCAGTTCTGGTAGTGCATTCCCATTAGGTTCTAATATCAGAGTTACTGAAATTATTTCTAGCACGAAGGTTAGAGTTTCTGCTACAGCACTAGTAGATAGTTCCACTGCTCCTGCAGGATCTGCTGGTCCTGGTGTTACTTATTTGAATGGTAGCAGCAATACTAGTGTAACTCTACCAACAGGAACTGGTGCTGTCATTCCACCAAACACATATGCACAGGGACCTGGAACTTCACTAACAGTAAATCCAGTATTCTCTGGACTAGATCAAGTAATCTTCACTTTCTCTGGTGTCAATAGTGGTAAGTTCTATATTGCTTCTGAACTAATTCAAAAGAACAGAGCATATATCATTGATTCTGCAATCAATTGGGCAAAGATCCAATTCCCTGGTCTACAATGGGGTCTCAATGAGACTAAGTGTAGACGAGATACTGGTTTGCTGGTCGATGCTGCAGTTGAATGTCTACGTTTTGGTGGTAACAGAAAAATTGTTGAACTTTCTGAACTATATTTTATTGGTAGTCAACTAAGTTACATCAATGCTGAATTTGAAGAAACTAAGAAGACATTCAAGCATGTCTTGACTGAACTTTGTGTCAAGGCAATGCGTCAGACTCTACCTGGAACTTCACAATATACAAATATTGCTCCAGTTCTAGACAACGATGTTATTATTGATTCGGTTTCACCTGCTTGTGCTGATGTTGAGTCGTCACTGAATACTTACTACGATATTATTGAGACTATTCTAAACACTGGTCCTAGTGTAATTCAAATTACTGAAGCGAATCCTACTAGACCTGGATATTTCACTAATCTAGTTCCTAGTGTAAATTATGCAATCCTTCCAGATCCTCAGTTGCCATCTGCAGAGTGTGAAGTTGTAGCATCTGCACTGGAAGTCTATGGTGATGTTCTAGAATCAAGAATTGTTGATAATACATCAGTTACTGCAAGTCTACCTGATTATATTGATGGTGTTACTAAAGACTTTGAACTATATTGGGATGATAATGGAACTGCTGTTGCATTGACAGAATCTGATGAGCATCTGATTGTTGCTCTCAATGGTGTAATCCAGAGACCAAAGTATAATGCAGATGAACCAGCGTTCGATTCATACTTTATTGATAAGAGTGTAGTTCCTAACATGATTAGGTTTACTGCACCACCAATTTGGGATCAAGATCTTGGTGCTAAGACTATTCAAGAACCATCAATGGTTGAGAAGTTCTTTGCTACCAATGTTGGTAACTATAAGAGATATAGTATTGACCAAGCACTTGTCAATGGTGTTAGAAAAGGACCCCACCTAATTTTAGATATTGAAGATAATAAGGTTGTAGATATCTCAGATTCTGATTACGTAATTGTAATCATGAATGGCGTAATTCAAAGACCAATTTCTGCTTATGAGATCAATGGTACTTCAATCACATTCAAATATCCTCCACGTAAAGAAGATGTAATTGACATTCGTTTGTGTTATGGTCGTGATTTAGCACCAACTCTAACATTCCATGACTTTGATGTCAATGGTTATCTTTACGATCAGACTCTTGATATTGTTGGAACTAACGAAGGCGTCAATTTCAATAACTTTGTCGTAAATAGTGATTATTCTCTGACAACATACGAGAAACTTTATATCTACCAGGAAGATAATAATGGCAAAAAATTCGCAGTTGGTAAAGCATATGATTGGAAGGTAACTACTAACGATTCTCTATTCCTGAAGATCTACACTAACAATATCGAATTTGATCAAACTAAAGCAACGTATGCTGTAACTCTAGGAGCAAACTCAGTTGCTATGCATACTTTTGGTAGTGCTGCATTTACTCTGACTAAGAATGGCGATTATCTACAGAGAATTGACAAGAGTTACTTTGATAATGATGTCAAGAAATCAAACGATCTACTTCAGAGAAAAGGATTCTTTAGACTTGCTCCTGGGGATAAGATCAAGGTTGATGGTGAGTCTAAGTACAGAACTATCAAGACAGTCCCTGGTATTGTTCAAAGTAGAGACTTTAGATTAGATGGTGATGGTGGTAATGATATCTACGGTGCATTTATTGTCACACCCTATAATGGTAAGACAAATGGTGAAGGTCTCAGTGTTGAGGCAGTCATTGAAAATGGATCCGTAACTTCACTCAAGTGGAACGAGCGTATTATTGAAGAGATTACTGAAGATGGTAAGACATATTACAAGTTCTACAGACCCACTGCATTTGGTTATTACACTCCACCAATTCTACAGTTTATTCCAGAAGATGGTAATGGTGGTGGTGCTAGAGCATCTGTAGTTGTTGCTGGTGGAGAAATTCAAGGTGTAGAACTAACTTCTGGTGGTTCTGGATACACCAAGGCACCTAAAGTTGCTATCACTAGAAAATACGATATTATCAAGAGAGATGATGTCAAGATTGCACTTGTAAAACTTGGTGTACAAAGTATCGTTTCTTCTGGTCTTTCTATTATTGGTACTGTTGATACCATCACTCTACCACCACCAGAGCAGGCATTCCTTTCTTCTATCTTCCTGAACTCTATTACAGATACTAAGGATGAGATTGAGCAAGAGATCATGCCTCCAATGATTGAGGATGGTGCTGCTTCAATGCCAGGTGAAGGTCTAACTTCGATCCCACCTGATATCTACATTGAACCACAAGTTATCGAAGTTGATGCTCCTGTTGATACTGATATTGTTGTTGTTTCTACAGTTGCAACTGGTGTTCAGAATATTCAGTCTTCTACTCTTCTTGAAACTAGTAGACAACTTACACAAACAATCCAGAGAGAAATTTACAATACTCTCATTGATAATGTTGTTTACAGAAACACTGGTGCATATCTACAGGCACCTCTCAATATTGGAGACACAATCCTTTATATTGCAGATACCGATCAGTTTACCAGTTACGGTAAACTTATGGTTGGTGATGAAGTTGTCTACTATCCAAGAAAGAGAGCAGACAGATTCCTCAATATTACCAGGGGATTTGAAGGAACTACAGAGAAGAATTGGGCTCCTGGTCAGTTTGTAAGACAGATCGAAGATCTTGTTAGCGTTGCATTTGGTGGTGTTGCTTCCTTCACTAGCGAAGTTGTCGTCAAGAATTCCATTCCTACTGGAATCAGTGAAAGGAAAACACAACAACAATTCATTGCACCTGCAACATTTGATAAGAAGTCTTATAGAGAACACCTAACTCAAGTACAAATTGAGCAAAATATTGAATCTATCTCTTCTGTTTCTAAGCAGGTTACATTGGATGTTCCTGCAGGTGATACTAATATTGTATCAGACTTTACTAACTTTGGAACATCTGATATTCTATTCGTTAGTGAAATAGAAACAGTATCACCAAAAGTTACTCTAACGGCATCAACCGTCAAGAGAGAAATCGTATTCTACGCACCTCCTGGTGGTGTAGTTGATTATTTCCAAGAATCTGTATTCTTCACTAACCCAATTGAGACTAGAAATAATGGTTTTGTTACACTTGTTACTAGAGATGTAACACTAAGAGATGGTTCTACTACTCCAATTCGTAATATTCTAAGGGAAGAGCAGGCAACATATGTCGGACAATACACTGTTGGTAATCTAGGTGCTAACATTGGTTCTTGGGATTATGTTTCCAAGGGATCTGGTCACATGGATGTGAGCGGACTATCTCTAGAAGGTTGGGCAAGTCTGTTCCCAACTTTCACTATTCGTGATTTTGAACTGAGAAAGAATTCCAACTATACCCGTGCTGGTAACAAGTTCAACCTAGGAATTCCAACATTCAACAACCCAGTTGTGACAGTCAATAATGGTATCAATCTAAGTGGTAATATGACTGTCCTTGGAAGTGCGGAACCTACTAAATATTTCCAAGATTCTGGGTATCTACTTGTCAAAAATAATAGTGGCGCTTTTGTTGGTACTACTAGTGTATTGCAATATACTGGTAAGACCGCAACAGGGTTCACTGGTGTGACGTTGATTAGGGGTCAAAGTTTCCCAACTAACGGAGACGAAATGGTTCCTTTCACAATTGACTAAATATTGCTATAAATATAAATAACTCAGGCACAACCTCAACCCACGTCGGAAAAGAAAACCCATGGCTGCTATCATCTCTGATAAATTTAGAATTTTTAATGCGAAGCAATTCTTGGAATCGCTTAGTGAAGGCGCAAACGATGCTAGCGCCGATCGTACAAGACTCTACTTCTTTGTAGGTCGCCCCCAAGCTTGGAAAGCATATCTCGAAGTCTACTCTGTAGACGGTGGTTCACTTGCTGTAGGCAATGAACTCTATGTCGGTGCCAATTACGGTGCTGCAACATGGCGCGGAACAGTCGAAGCTGTATACAGCAATTCCGTGCTACTAAGTTCGATCTTCGGATCAACTGGAACCGCTTCTACTCCTGGATTGGGTGCTGCCCTCAAGGAGCATAACGGATCCGCTGATACTGGCGTTACTGCAGTATCTGGCGTATATCGCTACGCTACTGAGGATGCTCCCCCACTTCCTCTAGACAACCAACTCGAAAAGCAGTCAATCTATGATGACATCATTGCTGCTAAGAGAGTTACCGACGCAAATGCTCGTGCCGTAGTCCGTCGTTACAACTGGGATCTTGTCGCCAACCCTAAGTACGACATGTGGAAACCTGACTACTCTGCATCTCCTGCAGGTGGTGGTCAAGTAGGTAAGCAATCCGCTCTAGGTTTCGACAGCATCGCTGATGCTAAGTTCTACGTAATGAACTCAAACTACGAAGTATTCAAGTGCCTCTATAACGGTCAAGATCCTTCAAATCCTTCTGGTCAGAACGCAACAGAGGAACCATCAACTACCGCTGCTGGATACGTAGGCGGTACTGGTATCTTTACTGAAACCTCTGGTGCTGGTTACATCTGGAAGTACATGTTCACACTTCCTACCGATGATGTTCTGAAGTTCCTTTCTTCAGACTTCATGCCAATCGTTCTACCATCGAACGCATCCCGCACAACTGTATCTAACAATGCAATTGCTGGATCTCTAGATGTTGCTTTGATTGAAGATGCAGGTAGCAACCTACCTCCATCACAGACACTTTACACTTCCGTCAAGGGTGATGGAACTGGTGGTGTTATCAAACTAGTAACAACTGCTGGTGGTGCAATCTCCACTGCAGAAGTCCAAACTCGTGGACAAGATTACACTTATGCTAATGTCCTTCTAGGAAATGGCAACCTCTTCAGTGATACCAGTCTTTCAACTGCAGTTACAACTCCTGCAGGCGCAACTGGTGCTGTTGAAGTAATCCTACCTCCAAAAGGTGGTCATGGTAAGGAAGCAGACATCGAACTAAATGCTAAGCGTGTTATGACGAACATTCGTCTAACCTACGCTGAAGGTTCTGGTGACTTCCCTGTAGATAACGACTTCCGTCGTATCGGTCTTCTAACCGATCCTTTTGATTACGGTACTACCAACTTTGCAACATCATCTACTCTAAACGGTCTATTTGCAGTCAAGATTACTGGATCTACCGCAGACTATATTCCTGACGAATCAATCACTCAGGTACGTGCAGATGGTAACAGTGCTAAGGGAACCGTAGTTTCTTGGACACTTGACAGTGGTTCAACTACTGATGGTATTCTTAAGTATTATCAATCCCCTGATCAGCATCTCCACAACGGTGCAGTATATCCATTTGAAGCAAATGGTGCTGTAGACGTTACTGGTGGAGCATCTGCTGCAGATGGTAATGTTGATACTACCTATAACGGAACCTTGGAAGGCGTTGTCCTCACCAACGGTTTGGGAACACCTGAGGTTGCTAATAACTCTGGCGACATCATCTATATTGAGAACCGTCGTCTAATCACTCGTGCTCCTGACCAAATTGAAGATATCAAACTAGTTATTGAGTTCTGATTTCTTTTTCGTACTCCGCTAAATACATTAACGAAAGTGTTAGTATTATTGGCGGAGTACGATGCCACAGAAGACCAACCTAAATGTTTCTCCTTATTACGAGGATTTTGACGCGAGTAAGAATTTCTATAAGATTCTATTCCGTCCTGGATATTCTATTCAAGGAAGAGAACTAACTCAATTACAATCAATTCTTCAAAACCAACTTGAAAGTTTCGGAAAGAATACTTTCAAGCAGGGAGAATTAGTAGTTCCTGGTGAGGTTGGTCTCAACAATAAATTAGATTACGTAAAACTGTCTTCAGTCTCGGAAGTTGCCGTGAATGAAGGCGGTTCTATTGTATTCAGGAAATATGATATTTCACAATTGGTTGGACAACAACTCAGGGGATTGACCTCTGGTGTTATTGCCAACCTTGTTGACGTTAAGAACTCAACAGAAACTAACGCTGACACCTTATTTGTTTCATATGTAACCAGTGGTAATGCTGGTAATGAGACTACCTTTAGACAAGGTGAGACAATTGAGGTTATTGACGGCGTAAACACCCCTCTGTTGGTTGTTGGTACTGATGGTAGCGTTCTACCTACAACAATCACTGTAGTCAACCCAGACACGCAAGAGGCGACTGTTGTAGACAGTCCTGCTATGGGTTATGCTTCTGCTGTAAAAGTAGAAGAAGGAATTTACTTTATTAATGGATATTTTGTTAGAAATGACGAAGAACTATTCGTCTTAGATTCATATAACAAT
>Ga0213860_10000395_pt1 | contig 17434 bp, 7 predicted proteins | sample PICome_3_FD_160118 | JGI IMG/M metagenome (GOLD analysis project Ga0213860, IMG submission 160118) | Coastal seawater microbial communities near Pivers Island, North Carolina, United States - PICO550 | ecosystem: Environmental > Aquatic > Marine > Coastal | place: USA: North Carolina | collected...
TACCAATGCTCCTGATGGTGTAACAGGGAGCGCATAATGAGTTTACCATGTGGCAATAACGCAAACTTAGACAATATTAAAAGTAAAACTGCAGAATTAGATTCGTTACTCGAAGGAGGTAAAGATGCTCTCTCCTCTGCTAGTAGTAAACTTTCCGAGCTGACTGCTGAACTCAATTCCTTTAAACCAGAGTTACCAGAAATTCCTTCCCTGCCTAAGGATTTAATTGCGCTGGCAAATATTAATAATCCCTTAGAGTTATTAAATAAGATTAGCACAATAAAAAATTCCTATGGTGCGGCCGTACCTGATTTAGGGGGCTTGCTATCCAAGCTTGGATTAGACTCCTTTCCTCCCAGCGTAAATATATCCGCTATCTGTGATGAGGTACCTAATGTCGAAATTAAACCTGATGGTACAGTAAAGGAAGAACCTAAGGAAAGTAAACCAGCAGAAGTTGTTCCACCTGAGCCAAAGAAAGAAGAGAATACCGCTCCGGTCGAACCAGTAAGTAAAGATGCTTATGAATATAATAAGTATACGATAGAGGATGCATATAGTTTAGCAAAGGGCGAAGCATTAAGAGAGATAACAAAAGATTTTGGTGGCTTCTTTGGTGGAGCAACAAAAGCCTCTGATGAAATATATTTCTTAACAACCGTAGAGATGACGAACAGTATCTATATTGAAGGTGGTTCAACTTATGATGAGATTAGAGGCGAAGGCAAGTTACAAGAATATCGTGATTTACAAACACAAAATAAGAAAGCTAAGAAAGCAGGTTATGACTTTAAATCATTTAATAGTCTAGTGAAAACAAAATTTGACTTTTTAAGAGAGAAATATCCTACCATTTACTTTCCTGAAGAAACTAACTATACTCAGGCTGCAACCGATGCAGTCGCTAGAGGTAAAGCTAAATTGGCAACATAAAGGATTATAAATACATATATGGCAATATCAGATTACAGCGTTACAGGAAATAAAAAACGAAGTCAAATTGATTCTCGTAGGAAAGGGTTTAGCGACCTCGACCTTCGTTTAACTAAACATCCGATTAAGAAAGATATTATTCCATTAAGAGATGATGCTGCAATAAAAAATGCGTTAAAAAATCTGATATTAACTAACGCCTTTGAACGTCCCTTTCAGCCTAACCTAGGTGCAAACCTTCGTGGGTTATTATTTGAACCAGCTGACGGCGTGACTAAATTGGCAATAAAGGATAACATTGAGAGTATTGTAAAGCATGAACCAAGAGTTCGTCTATTATCTCAGAACATAATTGATATGCCAGACTCAAATGCATATCGTATAACAATAAAGTTTTTAATAAAAGAATCCGACAGACAAGACGATGTTGAGATTGTACTAAGAAGATTAAGGTAATAACATGGCTAATAATTTAAATGTAACAGAATTAGATTTCGACCAAATAAAGGATAATCTAAAAAACTTTCTCAAGTCACAATCAGAATATAATGATTATGATTTTGATGGAAGTGGATTATCAGTTTTATTAGATGTCCTGGCATATAATACTCATTATAATGCTGTCAACGCACACTATAGTTTAAATGAGGCTTTCCTAGATTCAGCTCAGATTCGTGGTAATGTAGTAACAAGAGCTAAGCTATTAGGTTATACTCCTCGTTCAGTTCTATCACCAAGAGCAACAGTTAATATTGTAATTGATATCACAGGTGAAGATTCAAATACACAAGCTGAAAATACATCTCTTGTTTTACCAAGAGGAACTAAACTCAAAACAAATGTTGGTGGTGAGTCGTTTGATTTTGTTGTACTAAATAATTATACTGTAGACAATGTTAATAATAAGTTTACCTTTAATAATGTCGAAATAGTAGAAGGCACATATAAAACTATTCTATACAGAGTTGATAATGATATAGAGAATCAGAAATTTCAACTAGGTGACCAGGATGGCGATACATCTACATTAAGAGTTCGTGTACAACAGAACGAAGATTCATTAGGGTACGATGTTTATAATAAGTTTGAATCATTATTAAATGTTGATTCTACTACACAAGTTTATTACCTACAAGAGAATCCATCTGAATATTTTGAGGTCTTCTTTGGTGATGGAGTTATTGGAAGAAAGCCTGTTAATAATAATATTGTCACTCTTGACTATGTGTTTACCAATGGCCCAGATTCAAATGGAGCAAGTGTTTTTACACTGAATGATACTGTTGGCGGATTTGCTGTAAACAGTGTTACAACAGTTTCAGAAGCTTCTGGTGGTACAGAAAAGGAAACAGCTGAATCAATAAGATTCAACGCACCATTAACATTTACTACACAGAACAGAGCGGTAACAGCTCAAGATTATAGAGCAATTATATTAAAGAACTTTTCTAATATCTCTAGCATATCCACATGGGGTGGAGAAGATAATGACCCTGTAGATTTTGGTAAGGTATATGTTTCTGTTAAGCCATTAACATCTGCTGTATTAACTGAATCAGAAAAGTTAGATATTAAAAATAATATTCTCAAAGGAAAGAATATTGTAAGTATTACCCCAGAGTTGGTCGACCCTGAAGAGACTAATCTAGAGTTAGATGTCTTCTTTAAATATAATCCAAACCTAACAGACAGAACATCAGTAGATTTAGAATCATTAATTAAAGATGTTATTGCAGATTATAATTTCAATAACTTAAATAAATTTGATGGTGTGTTTAGACATTCACAATTATTAAATCTCATTGATAGAGCCGACCCAGCTATTTTAAATAGCACAGTGCGTCCATATATGTATCAAGAGATTGCTGGTAAAATAAATGTAAATGAAAATAACTTTACATTAAGCTTTGCTGACCCATTCTTTGAGTCAGGTAGCTCAACAGATTTTGTATTAACATCGACTTCATTTAATATAAATGGTATTCCACATTTCTTTGGAGATACACCAATTGCAGGAAGCAGTAACAGAAGAGTTATTGTATATAAAATTGTAGATAATAAAAACATTACAGTTATTAAAGATGCTGGAGAAGTAGAAGTATCAAAAGGTAAGATTACATTACATAGTTTCTCACTCGATGCAGATACAACAATTAGAATTACAGTTACACCAAACAGTTTAGATATTGCACCAACAAGAAATCAGTTACTAAATATTGATTCATCAAAAGTAAATGTAACAGCTGAAGTTGATACTATTACTACAGCAGGTTCTTCTGGTTCAATAGCATACAGAACAAATTCAAGGTTAAGATAATATGAGTGAAAAATCATCACCAGGATATATTGAGTCCATCGGGTCAACCAAAAGGAAGACTAAAGAAGATTTAAATATCAAGCAATTAATACCATCTGAGATTTTAGACTCACTTGGTACTTCTGGTGGTATTGAAAACTTATTAAAAAGATATTATGAGTTCATGAACATGGACGAATTTATCTATACCGATACTGAAGATTTTACAGATATAATATTAGATGGGAAAGCCGTATTTAGAATTAAGGACCCAGAGGGAGATAACAATCAATTCTTTCACGATACAACAGGTTCTTTATCAGTACTAAAAATTGGCACAACCACAATAGACTTAACAACAGCTAATACTAATATTGTTATTTCAAACGGAAATGACTTACCTGGTTCATTAGCTAATTCAGAAACTAATTTAGGAAAAACTTATACCATTAATTTCTTAGATAATAATGGTGATAAGGATAATCAATATGACTCACAGAGTTGTAGCTTAAAAGCCTCTATCAGAAACTGGGTAGGGCCAGGTCCATCGTATATTCTAAATGCCATCGAAGAAGCAATGGACATCGATAAAAATGATGATAACTATTTGGCACAGATGCAAAAAGAAATCGCGGCATCGATACCAAAAGACTTGACAGTTAATAAGAGAAATCTGTATAAGCAGATTGTTGATTTTTATAAGATTCGTGGTAGCGATAACTCCATTGAAATCTTTTTTAGATTATTATTTAATGATGATGTTGAAGTAGAGTATCCATGGGATAATACTTTAATACCATCAGCAGGTACATGGAATGCTGGTGTGAATCAGTTCTCAACCACAACTGGATTTATATCAGAAAAAGATATTAGAATACATGATAGTAATAGATATCAAAAATATTCTTACTTAATTAAAACAGGGAATAATGTAGAGACATGGTCTAATGTATTTAATAAATTAGTACACCCTGCAGGGTTTATATTCTTCGGAGAGATTCTTCTCTTCCTCAATTTATTAAGAAGCTCATTAGGTGATAACACTCGACAAACATCTTTCACATATACTGGTTCAGTGACATTACCAAATAATACTACAACATTTAGGCAAGGTGCTCAAGCCTATGATAGTGTTGGTAACTTTGGTAATCCAACAACCGACGCGTTAGAAGAAGCGAGAGTCGGTGCACAATTAAATGTTGAAACTGGTGAGGTCTCACAAACAGTTAAAGCATACGGCAGAAATAATAGAAGCACCTTATCATCTATGCCTGGTATACAGTTCGGTGTAATTGGATTAGAAGATATTATGAGACTTGTGGAAAGCTTTGTTTCTACATTCACCCCTACGCTATCTGCAAAGATTTTTAGAAATGGTCAGATGTCAGTAGCATTAAGTAGTGGTTCAATTAATAATATTGAAATTGTACAACCAGGATATGGTTATACCTCTGCACCTGCTCTTACAATTACTGGTGATGGTAGTGATGGTGAAGCAAGTTGTACTATTGATAGCTTTGGTAGAATTGAAACTGTGACAATAGATGATGCAGGTTCGGGATATACAAATGTAGCTATTAATGTAGCATCACATCCTACATTAACACAAACAACAATTGATGATATATTCTTCCCAGGCTTAGCAAATAAAACATATCGTAAAGCTCCCAAGATTAATATTGCAGCACCCGATGCGGTTGATGCAGACGGTGTAGCTTTATCGAGTAATGTACAGGCTGTAGCTAACTTTGTTTTAGAAGCAACCTCTGTCGAACATATAAGGTTAACAGATAGAGGCTCAGGCTATACATCAAATCCTTCCGTTACTATTACTCCTCCTACAAGCGGAGTAACAGCACAGGCTTATGCAACTATTAATAACGAAGGAAAAATAGATGGAGTGGTCGTATATAATCCTGGTTCAGGTTATACAACAGCTCCTACTATATCATTTATTGGAGGAGGCGGTAGTGGAGCAGAAGCTGAAGCTTTACTAAATCCTTCAGAAATATCTAGCATAAATATTAGTAACAGAGGTTATGGTTATACCGTCGACCCTAGAATTACTTTAGGTTCTTCCGGCGTAACTGAAAAGAGAGCAAAAGATACGAATATGATTCTGATTATCTTATTGAATTATCTTAACTCTGTAAATAATTATTTTAATTTAAAAGGAAACAGTTTTTATAACTCTACTAGAAAATTTGATACCAATCAAAGAATTGATTTATTTGGTGACCAAATTATTGAAAACACCTACGCAAGTAGTATAAATAGATATAACACTAGCAGTTTTATAAACATAGAATAGGAAAAAATTATGGCAGCAATAGTAACAACACCATTTAGAGTTCTCAATGCAGAGAATTTTAAAGAAGATGTCGCCTCAGCAAGTAACAGTGTTTACTTAGGGATTGGTAAATCTGATGTATGGTCAACGAACACATCTGATTTAACTGATACAATTCCATTTACACCAGGCGACCACCAAGACGATTTAGGAGAAGCATGGCAACAAATGATTGCGATGAAGCTCGTCAGTGATTCAGATATTTCACACGTTGTACCAAGATACAACTACGCTGATGGAGCCGCAGATTTTGTAGCATGGGATTCAGACGATGCAGATATTTACGATAAAAAGTTTTACTGCTTAACATCAGAGTTTAAAGTATATAAGCTATTAGAGGTTGGTCCAAGTACAACAAGTGTACAACCAACTCATACAACTGTTGACCCAAATGATGGTGGTGATGGTTATGTATGGAAATATATGTACACAATTATTACATCTGACTCTGAGAAGTTCTTAACAAATTCATTCATGCCAGTTAAAACAGTAGATGAAGATGCAAGTTTAGCAACTACTGATGTAAACTATCCACAACAACAATCACAGATTTCTTCAAGAAACTCTTCCACTGCTGCCGGAATTGAGAGAATTGAAGTTACTGCAGGTGGAAGTAATTACGATGCATCAGATGTATTTACAGTTACTATCTCTGGAGATGGTACAGGTGCAGATGTTGTTGATGCTGGTGTTACAGTTACGGGCGGAGCTATTACAGCAATCGCACTAAACGCTAAAGGGACAGATTATACTGTAGCCGATATTACAATTACACATGATAATGCATCAGGCGGAACTGCAGGTGCAGGTGCTACAGCAAGAGCAGTTATTGCTCCACAAAGCGGACACGGAACAGACCCGGTCAAAGAATTAGGAGCTTTCTATGTATCACTTAACGTTCAGTTAGATGGTAATGATGGTTCAGACTTTACAGTAGGAAATGACTTTAGACAAATCACAATTCTAAAGAATCCATACTCAAGTGGAACTACAGTAGCTACTGCTACAACAATTAAAACAATGAAACATTTAGAAATTGCAAGTGGCCAAACAACTTCAAACTTTGTTGTTGACCAATTAATTGTTGGAAATAATAGTGGAGCTAAAGGATACCTAGTAGAAATTGACACCGATGATAAATTATATTATTATCAAAACTCTAAGACTGGATATATACCATTCCAGGCAAACGATACAGTATCAGGTACTTTACCATCAGGAGGTTCAACAACCCTTGATGATGCTGGTGGGACAGAAACAGGAACTGACCCACACGTAAGATACGATGATACTTTCGTAAGAGGCTCAGGACAGATGGTCTTCCTAGAAAATAGAGACCCAATCAGTAGAGCATTAACGCAGATTGAAGATATTAAATGTATTATTGAATTCTAAGAATTCGTAGTATTATAACATAGGATTTTAAATGAGTACAACAAAAGTAAAAACTTATCCACAGGCACCATATTATGATGATTTTAATGAAGACAAAGGATTTTATAGAATCCTTTATAGACCAGGTTTTGCTGTTCAGGCTAGAGAGCTTACACAAATGCAAACAGCTATTCAGGCTCAGATTGATAGAGCTGGTCAGTATGCATTTAAAGATGGCTCAAGAGTAGTTAAAGGACAAGTTACTTTAAATACTGAGTTTGATTATATTCAAATCGAAGATGGATTTACTCAATCAGTCCTAGGTTCTGCAACTCTTACAACGTCAGCTTACTTATCAGAATTTGTAGGTACAATCATTACAGGTTCAAGTCAAACTGGTAACCAAGTAAAAGCGGAAGTCTTAAGAGCTGAAGCTGCTGATGCTACAAGTGGTGCACCGATTACTTTATATATTAAATATAATTCAAAAGGTGGTTCTAATAAGACTGTAGAAAAATTCTCAGTAGAAGAAGAATTCCAATCAAATGCATCCACAGTAAGATATGGTAAAGTATTAGCAACGGGAGCTACCGTTGATGGCGTAGCAACAAATGCCATCGGTAAAGGTTCAATTGCTAGCATATCTGAAGGTGTATATTTTATTTCAGGTTCATACGTTTATGTTGGAAATAGTGATGTAATATTAGATAAGTATTCAAACACTCCATCATATCTAGTAGGTTTAACTGTAACAGAAGAAGTTATTAGTTCATCAGATGATGTATCACTATCTGATAATGCTGCAGGGACAACCAACGCTTCTGCACCTGGCGCTAACAGATATAAAATTTCAGCAGTATTATCTAAGGATGCATTAGATAAAGCAAATAGAACAATCGATAACTTCATTATTTTATTAAGTGTAAAGAATGGAATTATTAGAGTCGATAAAACAGACCAAGCTGATACTGGTGCTGAACTTTCAAAAAGATTAGCTAGAAGAACATTTGAAGAAAGTGGTAACTATGCTTTAAATCCATATCAGTTAGATATTAAAGAACACGATAGCGATGCTGATAAATTCCAAGTAGGTGTTGAACCTAATGTATCTTATGTACAAGGATTTAGAAACGAAAATTTAACTACAACATTTGTTAATGTTGATAAACCAAGAGATGGTACTACAGATGTTGGTTATGAAAATGCTACAGTAACACAATTAACAAATGGTAACTTTATTAAGCTAACATCTAGTACAGTAAAAGGGTTACCTCCAATTGATGATTTCTCAGTTATCAATTTAAGAAATAGTTCTAATGCAAATATCGGAACAGCAAGAGTAAGAGATGTTGTGCACAATGCTTCTTATATAGGATTATATCTCTTTGATATTTCTATGGGTTCAAATAACTTTAGTGATGTTACTAATGTAATATTTACAGACCCATCTGCTGGAGTAAATGATTTTGTTGGAACATTAGCAACCACAGGTCGAAGATTTAAAGCTGGTAAACAAGGTGGCATCTGGAAACTTCCATACGATGCTATTAAAGATACTTACCAGGACGGTGGTACAACAGTTGACGTTACCTACCAAGTTAGAAAAAGATTCGAAGACGTAACAGTTTCTAGTGGACAGTTAACTATTAGTGCAGGTACAGGAGAGGATTTTGTTAATTCATCTACTGATGTATTAATTGCACCAGGAAATAGTGCTATTATTTCTGGAACAAATGTTACTTTTGACTCAACAAGTAGTTCATCATTAGTTATTGATGCTGATGGATTAGGAATTAGTAATGGCACAGTTTGTCACGTCATAGCAACAGTTCAAAAGACAGCTGTTCAAAAAAATAAAACAGCACAAAACAATCAGACAGTAACTATTAATGTTACAGACGGAGATGCAGCTTCATACTCATTATCAAAAGCTGATGTCTTTAATATTGATTCAATCGTTGATGTAAATGGTACTAATGTAACTGATAGATTTGTATTAGATACTGGACAAACAGAAAGTTTTTACGGCATATCAAAAATAAGAAAGAAAGCTGGTTCAGCACCAGTTGCAACTGGTAACATGGTAGTAACATTTGATTATTATTCACATGGTGCTGGTGATTATTTCTCAGTATTATCTTATGGTACATCAACATCAGAATACGAAGGCATTGGAACATTTAACAGTGTAAGATTCGGTGAAGTAGAATTAAGAGACTGTATTGATTTCAGACCAAGAAAAGATGATGCAGGAGCTGACTTTACAAGTACTGGGTCTCAACTTGGCTTACCGCCAAAAGTAGATTCATCTGTTACAGCTGACTTACATTATTACTTACCAAGAGCAGATAAAATAATACAAACAATTAATGGCGACTTTGAAGTTATACAAGGTGTTGCTTCTGAAAATCCTAAATTACCAGAAGACCCAGAAAATGCAATCATCATTGCTAATATGTTCTTACCTCCTTACGTGTTTGACGTTTCAAAAATTAGTACTAAGTTAGCTGACAATAAACGATATACAATGAGAGATATAGGCTCTATTGATAGAAGAGTTAAGAACTTAGAATATTATACATCATTATCATTATTAGAAAAGAGTGCAAATGATACTCAAATTTTCGATGGTAACGATGAAAGATTTAAGAATGGTATTTTAGTAGACGGATTCTATGGACACAATGTAGGTGATGTTGAAAATCCAGATTATAATGTTGCAGTAGATAAAACTAATGGCGTATTAAGACCTAAGTGTTCTACTAAAAATGTTCCTCTAGTCAGAGTTACTGGTGAAAATAATTCACAAACAAATAAGTGTGATAAGAATGGTTCAATAGTAACCATGGATAAAGTAAGTGATGTAGAATTTGCTTCACAACCATACGCAACAAATCATATTAATGTTAACCCATACGATGTATTTACTTGGGGAGGCATAATTAATTTATCACCAGAGTCAGACGAATGGAAAGAAGTTGATGTAAGACCAGATATTGTAATCGATGATTCACAAGCTTATGACCAATTTGTAAAATTAGCTGAAGAAACAAATATACTAGGAACAGTTTGGAATGAGTGGGAAACAAACTGGACAGGTACATCTATTGATAGATGGGCTGCACAAGATAATTGGTGGCAACGAGGTTTTGGTATTGGCCGAGGCGGTATAGGTATTGGTAGAACTGTAACCACAACATCGTCACAAACAAGAAGTGGATTAAATACTTCAGTAACAGCTGATACAGTAACCAGAGAAGTTGGTAACTCAGTAGTTGAAGTTAATTTCATTCCATTTATGAGGTCAAGAAAAATATCATTTGATGCTCAATTAATGAAGCCTAATACTAAAGTATATGCATTCTTTAATGGAGTGGATGTATCAGATTATGTTAAAGAAGAAAGTTCATTCATAGAATATTCTGATATTGCTGATGGAACAGATGCAGTAAGAACTTATGAAGGTTCAACTGCTCACCCAGACGGAGCTGGAGCTTTAGAAACTGATGCAGCTGGTAGAGTTATTGGTTCATTCTTAATTCCAAGAAACGATGCTCTTAAATTTAAAACTGGTACTAGAGAATTTAGATTAACAGATGACCCAAATAATAATAAAGATAATGAAGGTACATTTGCTGAAGCTCAATTCCATGCTCAAGGATTACTAGAAGTTCAACAGAAAACTATTATTTCAACTAAGGTACCAAGATTGGTAACAACAGAAGTACAAGATAATAGAACAATAACACAAACACAAAATTTCCAACCTATCAGATGGTCAGACCCATTAGCTCAAACTATATTGGTAGATGAAAAAGGCGGAATATATTTAACCTCAGTTGATTTATATTTTAAAACAAAGGATGCTAACATTCCAGTAGAAGTTTCTATTAGGTCTGTAGAGAATGGTATACCAACACAAAAGGTTGTACCAGGAGCTGAGGTAGTTAAATATCCAACAGAATCATTAGTATATGCTGGTTCAGGTACTTCAACACCAACTGCTGGTGGAGATGTTGCAACGTCAGGTGTTGCAATAGATGATACAGCAAGATATGGTACAAGGTTTACATTCGACCATCCTATATATTTACCACAAGATGGTGAGTTTGCAATTGTAGTAATGGCACAAACAAATAATTACAATGCCTTTATATCTACAATGGGTGGATTCGATTTACAGAATGCTAACGAAAGAGTTTCAAAACAACCATACAATGGAGTATTATTCACATCACAAAATGCTTCAACATGGACACCAGAACAAAACAGTGACCTTAAGTTTACATTGAATAGAGCATCATTTAGAACAAATGCAGATTCAGAAATTAACTTAGTCAATAGAGCATTACCAAGTAAGTTATTACCTAACCAACCATTCAGAACTATTAACACAGTATCTAACGGAAATGCATATGTTAGAGTAACACATCCTAACCACGGATTACATACTTCTGGTAGTAAAGTAAGATTTAAAGATACAACAGCAGTAAATGGAATTACAACATCTCAGCTAGAAGCATCTGCTGGTCATGTTGTTTCAGAAGTAGAACATGATTCATATACAATTGTAATACCAAGTGCTACTGTAACATCTACTGGTTCAGGCGGTGGTAATACATCTAGGGTATTTGATAATATTCACATGGACGTAGCTAATTTAATTATGCAAACAATTCAATTACCTGATACTGAATTAAAGCTCTATATGAGAACATATAACTCACAAGGTGTTGATGATACAGCAGGCGGTGGTGCATTACAAGATGAAGTAAGAATCTTAGCGAATACTAACTTAAACTTTGAATCACCACAAGTAATTTATAATGAATTAAATGAAGCAGTGTTTGGAGATAACGATGCTACTATTGGAAATAAATCATTCCATATCAGAGCTGTTATGTCAACAAATTTAGAAAATATATCTCCAGTAATTGATATGAACAGATGCTCAGTTATTGGTATTCAAAATATTGTAAATAATGCTGAAGAAAATCAATCATCTTACGATGAAGCAAATAGTGATGGCAGAGCATATTCTGCTGAAACTTCACCAACAGGTGGTTCAGAAATTTCTAAATATATTACAAAAGAAGTAGAATTAAATGATGAGGCTACAGTTCTCAGAGTTCTATTAAATGTAAATAGACCAACTGGTACAAACATAGATGTTTATTATAAAGTATTAGGTGCTGGTTCGGATGACCAAATGAATGAAATTAATTGGGTAGAAGCTACACCAGACGACCCAATAGAAATTAATAACGCTAGACAATATAGTGAAGTAGAATATAATGTCACACCAGGAGATAATTTTGGTTCAATGATGTTTAAGATTGTATTAAGAGCTAGTAACTCTGCTGCAGTTCCAACAGTAAAAGACTTTAGGGTCGTTGCAGCAACATAGGAAATATTATGCCGAGAAAAAAGAAAGTAGCAATAGTTGAAGAAGATACTACCTTAGTTAGAGATTTATCAACTAATGCGATTATAAATACTAATGAGACTGCTTACGAAAGACGGTTAGAGCAGATACAAAGAAAACAAAGTCAGGAAGAAATTGATGCAGCACAGAGAGCTGACATCGACCAATTAAAAGCTGATATGAAAGAAATTAAAGCACTGTTAAAAAAATTAGGTGGTAAATAATGGCAAGTAACGAACATAAAGTATTAAAGAGTAATTCATTCGAAGATTGGAGACAAAAGACCAATGAAGTATCTTTTGACTTAGGAGATGATAGTCTTTTAGATGATGCAAGACTTGGCGATAGAGTCTTTGAATATACTGCCTCTGCTAACCAAGTTCGTTTCTCTGGTAACAATTTAGAAATTCAAATATTACCAGACCAAACACTAGATAATACTGGTGGTTATATTATATTAGCTCATGGTACTTCTATTCCAACTTCCTTTGTAAATAATGCAACCGTAACACAGAGCGGTGGATATACTGCTACAATTGAATCAGTAGTTACTAACGATAGTAAAACTAAAATCTTAGTAAAAAATTCAAGTGGCGACTTTAATACCGCTGAAGGAATCACAGTTGGTTCAGATACAATTGCTGCAGGCAATGTAGAAAGAATTATTTCAGAAAGTTTTAAAGTAGGAAAATTAAGAGTTACAAGAAATGGCGGAGTAGTTCCACATGGTTTAGCTGAAGGCGAATTCCATATTGCTCCACTAAAAGCTGATATTACTTTAGCTAATACTCCTTCAGTAGATGAACTAACTGAAGGTACACTCGTTTACCAAGACAGTGCTAATAGAACAACTCAAGCAACTGTAGAAGCAAATGCTTCTTGGTACGGAGTAGTATTACATGCAAATACAAGTAATATTCTAGTAAAAACTTCAGTAGGAACATTTAGTGCTAGTTCTGATTTAAGAATTTTAGGATATGATTTAGCTACAGCTTCAGTAGCAAATGCTGACTTATCTTCTATATCAGTTAAAGACGATTCAGTCGCACACATGATTGAATTCAATAACGAATCAACAAGTGGACATGCAGTAAATGTTATTACAACTACAGCCTTATCAGCAATCAATGAATTACAAGATGATATAGGTACTGTAGAAAATCTAACTACATCTGCTGGTGATTTAACATTAGCAATTAACGAACACGAAAGCGATATTGGTAATATGTCACTCACAGGATTGAGTGCTACCAATCTATCAGCCGCGGCAAGAGAATTAAGAACAGAACTCGGCGATGTCACAACTATTAATGATGCGACTGGTTATTCAGCCACTGATGCATCAGCTGGTATCTTAGAAATTCAAGGAGATATTGGAGACGTTGATGATTTAACACCAAATGCTGGTACAATCGTTGGAGCATTAAACGAAATTGAAGCTGTATTCGATGCATCAGCAAAAGAAATTAGTGCAGGTTCAAATAACTTTGCTATTAACTCATCAGACTTAACTCTTAATTCATCTGGTGATATTACACTGGATGCTGATGGTGCAGATATAGTTTTAAAAGATGACGGAACTGAATTTGGTAGATTAACAAATAGTTCTGGACAATTAGTAATTGCATCAGGTTCAAACCAAGTTGTTCTTACAGCTAATAACACAAATGCTACATTTAATAATAATGTCACAATAGAAAATGACTTAGATGTAGATAATAATTTAAATGTAGATGGTACAGGAGTTATTGATTCAACATTAAGTGTTGGAGCTTTAGCTACATTACATAGTTTATCAGTAACAAATGATGGAGCAGTCGGCGGTAACCTAGACGTAACTGGAACAGGTAGCGTCGGAGGAGACTTCGATGTTAATACAAATAAATTTACAGTTGCTTCCGCTTCTGGTAATACTGTAGTTGCTGGTACATTAGGTGCTGGTGCTACAACTCTAGCTTCATTAGGAGTTACAGGAGCTGCTGGAATTGATGGTGACTTTGATATTAATACTAATAAATTCACAGTTGCATCAGCTACTGGTAACACAGTAATTGGTGGTACATTAGATGTCGGTTCACTTACAACATCAGCTCAAACAGTAAGATTAGCTATTAATGAATTACAAACAGAAATTGGCTCAGCAGTATTTACTGGAGATATTACAAACGGTGCAGGTTCAGTCACATCAGCTATTGGATTAATAGAAGCTGAAATTGGCGATGATGAAGCCTATGCGAATGGAACTATTACATTCGGTGCAAGCACAATCTCTGGAACATTAGTAAATCTAAATAACGAATTAGATGCTTTAAATGCTTTAACATTAACAGCAGGTGCTGGTTTATCAGGCGGTGGAACATTAGCTAGTGATAGAAGTTTTGCAGTAAATGTAGATGACTCTTCTATTGAAATTAATTCAGACACACTCAGAGTAAAAGCTGGTGGAATCACCAATGCAATGTTAGCAGGTAGTATCACTAATGCTAAATTAGCTGGCTCAATTGCAAATAATAAATTATCAAATTCATCTATTACATTTTCCGTAGATAATGACGGCAGTAATTCATCTGATGCAGTTTCATTAGGCGAAACATTATCAGTTACAATCGGTGAAGGATTAAATGGTGCCATTGCATCTAATGCTCTTACACTATCAGCTGAATTAGCATCAGAAACTAATCTTGGTGTAGCAACATTTGATGGCACAGACTTTACAGTATCAGGCGGTGATGTTACATTAAAAGCTGAAAGAATACAAGATATAATTGGAGCTATGGTTGCAGGAAATACTGAAGATGGTATAGTTGTAACTTACCAAGATAGCGATGGAACAATAGACTTTGATATCGATTCAACAGTAATAAGAACAACAGGCGACCAAAATATTGCAGGTAATAAGAGTATTCCAAGTGGTGGCTCACTAACAATTGATAGTGGTGCTACATTAACTGTTAATGGTACACTCACAATTGCTGGTTCGTCTTCAGGTATATCTACATTCGGAGTTGATTTCCTAGAGACAGATGGCGGAGGCACATCACAAGGTTTACAAATTAAAAATCAAACTGTTCATTCTGGATATAGTGTTGCTCCACAATTATTCTGGAACCATTCACAGGTTTCAGTGGACCCAAGAAAAGCATGGCAGGTAAAAGGATTAGCTGCTGATGGTACAACTGCTGAAACAAGTTCTCTAGTAACATTTGAAAATGCTAGAAGCTTAATTGCAAGTAATGCTGAAAGTGGTATTAATGTAACCTTTGATGATACTAATAATAACTTTGATTTTAACGTTGATGATTTCACAATTACATTATCCGGAGATATTGGTGGTAATGTAACAATTACAGATTTAGCAAATGGCACATTAGCTACAACAATTCAAGCTGGTGCTGTAGAAAATAGTATGTTAGCTGGTTCAATAGCGAATAACAAACTATCAAATTCATCTATTACAATTAGTGATGGCTCAAATACATCTCCAGTTGCATTAGGCGGAACATTAACCATTCAAGGTACTACTGATGAAGTAACTGTTGCAGAAAATGCTGGTACAGTAACAGTAGGATTACCAAACGATGTCACAATTGGAAATGACTTAACAGTTACTGGTGATTTAATTGTACAAGGCGACACAACAACTTTAAATACAGCAACACTCGATGTAGAAGATTTAAATATTACAGTTGGTTCTGGAGCAAGTACATTAGCTGCTACAAACGGAGCTGGAATAACATTTGGTGCTTCATCAAGTAAACCAACATTAACTTGGGATAATTCAAATACAAGATTAACAGTCAATAAAAGATTACATTCATCAGTTGGATTTACTGGTAATGTTACAGGTAATGCTTCAGGAACAGCTGGAAGCTTAGCCAACGCACAAAACTTCTCAATCACTGGAGATATAACAGCAGGTAATGTATCATTTAATGGTACATCTGGAGTAACACTTAATGCTTCTATCGATGCAAACGTAGTAGGAGCATCAGAACTTAAAGTTGGCTCAAACGGAACATCAGGCCAAGTATTAGCATCTGATGGTGATGGAACATTCTCTTGGGTAACTAAAGATAATTATGGTTCATGGACAGCAGCTGACGGTGCAGGTACACCAACATCATATACTATTACTTCAGGTGATACATTATCCTTTGTAGATACTTCACAGATTGAACCAAGATTTACAGCAGATGACCAACTATTATTTAATATAGTATCTAACTCTATTGGTGCAGCACAATTAAATGTAAGTGGAAATGGTACTAGCGGCCAAGCTTTACTATCCGATGGTGATGGTACAATGACTTGGGGCACTATAGCTAGTGATAATTATTATGTCACAAGTGCAGCATTTAATAATGGTAATGGTGTTTTAACATTAAGCAGAAATGGTGGGTTATCAGATGTTACTGTAGACTTAGATGGAAGATATTCTACAACCGATACAAACACAGTAACATCAATAAGACAAAACAATACTGGTACATATAGAACTGGTAATATTAATTTGGTAAATGGAAGTAATGTAACTATTACAGAAACTTCAGCTGGTGTTTTCTCGATTGCAGCTACTGATACGAACACAACATACTCAGTAGGTGATGGCGGATTAACACAGAAAAACTTTACCACAACTCTTAAAAATAAGCTTGATGGTATTGCTGCAAATGCAAATAATTATTCATTACCTGCAGCTACTTCAACAGTAAGAGGTGGTATTGAATTATTCTCAAATACTGTTCAATCTGTAGCTGCTAATGCTGTTACTACAACATCAAGTAGAACTTATGGTGTTCAAGTAAACTCAGCTGGACAAGCAGTTGTTAATGTTCCATGGACAGATACAAACACTAATACACAAAGAGCTGCAGGTGCAGGTTTAGTATTAAATGGTAATACTTTAAAAGTTAATTTAATTAGTGATACTGCTCAAACAGTTGCAGCTAATTCTGCATCAAGTACTTCTGGCAGAACATATCCAGTTCAGTTCGATTCAGACAATGACTTGGTAGTTAACGTTCCATGGTCAGATACTAATACAGATACTAATACA
>Ga0213860_10000396_pt1 | contig 17419 bp, 18 predicted proteins | sample PICome_3_FD_160118 | JGI IMG/M metagenome (GOLD analysis project Ga0213860, IMG submission 160118) | Coastal seawater microbial communities near Pivers Island, North Carolina, United States - PICO550 | ecosystem: Environmental > Aquatic > Marine > Coastal | place: USA: North Carolina...
GCGATTTCAGCAGCAGAAGAAACTATACTTCTCTGATGAAGATTGTTTCTTCTGCTGCTGAAATCGCTGCAATGTACAATGCTAACTTACTAGATACTGGTGCTAACAACGGAGATTCCTCCGCAGTTGTTGCTGATGTAGTTAAAATATTTGGTACATCAAGAACTGTATCTGTTTCATCTAACGCTGCAACTGGAACTGCTTCTTTCTTAGATGCAGAAGTTGACTTTGGAGATGGATATGCAGCAGGTGATGCTAGAGTTCTAACTCTAACAATGATTAATAGTATGATTAGGAGAATCCGTCAAAATGGTGGAAACCCAAAATGTATTCTAACAGGATACGATACTATTCAGCACATTGCTGACTTACTACAAAGCCAAGAGAGATTTATGGATAGGAAAGAAATTGTTCCTACACATAATGGTGTAAAAGGTGCAAAGGGTCAAGAAGTTGGATTTAGAGTAGCAACCTACTTTGACATCCCTCTAATCCCTGCAAAAGATATGCCTTCTACTGGTAGTAACACAACAAATGAATTAAGTGATATGCTGTTCTTAGATACAGACCACTTGTGGCTATCTGTTATGAAACCAACCCAATACTTTGAGGATGGAATTACTAACGGAAACCCATTCGGTGTTGGTAAACTAGGAAACCAAGGAATGTACAGAACAATGGGTGAGACCTGCTGTTCTTTCTTCAAGGGTCAAGGTAAAATTACTAACATTAAGAGTGCTTAGGTGATTTAAATGGCATTAGCATATACAGTTACTCTGCTTGCAGACCATAAGGGAGTTACACTTCCAAAGGCTGTTGGAGATGAATATGTTGTAGATGCTTTGATAGATGTAACGTCAATAGTAGCGGCAGGTTCAGTAATACCTGCTTCTGCTGTTGGCCTATCATCTATTCATTGTGTATCTATTACAGGATGTGACAACGCTAACGCAGTATTGCCTTTAGTAGAAATATCTGCCACAGGTGCTTATGAGAGTTCAACTTCGTTTGCTCTTATGTTTACAGCATTAGATGGCACTAACGCTACATTGGCTAATGATGCAAACGGTGGTTCTGTACGAGTAAGAGTGTGGGGCAACCTTTAAATTAAAAAATTAATACCATTATAATAACGTAGTCTTATTCCCCTTCTAAGTAAGGGGGATGAGATTACTATAATGGAGGAATAAAAAATGAGTAATGTAAGATTGAAAAAAGTAAAACATGATGGGCCACTTCTTTTGAGAAGGGCAGGTATAGTTTACCAAATAAGTCATGATGTGAATTGCGAAGTACCTGTTAATATTGCAGTAGGTATGCTAGGAGATGCAGGGCTAGTAGTTGAATTGACAGGTAGCGACAAAGATGGTATATCTAAATTTGGGGCTAATGAACTAAGATTGATTAAAAAAGAATTTAATCTAGAAGGTTCAGCAGAAGATGTAGCAGAGGCTTTGTTTCCAACTAAAAAGAAATCAAAGCCAAAGAAAAAGGTAGCAACTAAATCTAAAGAAGAAACTACTACTAAGTTTGAAGATTTAGTTAAAGCCGCTAAAAAAGATTCAACTAAAAAAGAAGAAGAAACAATAGTTTCTGATTTAGATGAATGAACCGAAGATTGATAAGGAAACCCCTAGTTTCGTTAGTCGGGAATAAGTATGAGTGGTTCAGGTTGTAACACTAGTGGGGTATTATCCTCCTCGACATTAGTATCAAGTGATAGATGCAGATTAGTTAGTGTACATATGACTTCTACAACTAATGCTTTATTCACAATTAAGATTTGGGATAGTGCTAATAGTACAATTTCAGGTAAAAAAGAAGTATTGCGACTTCATATGCATGCAGGTGGTACTGCCAAAGCAATAGAGCAAGATTTACATGGGGCAATATTAGCACAAGGATGCTATGTTGAATTTGATGCAGGGGCAGGTAATTGCACAGTTAATTTCGCATAGATAAAGGTGAAAAAAGAATGCCAAGTTTAGAAGATGATACAAGATTAGTAATGACTATATTATTTGTTGGTGCTGTTAGTGGCGTTAACATTTATTTTTACACACAATATGGATTTATGTTTCCATACGCAGGTTATGCACATGCATTATTGTTTGGGATATTAACCATAGGTGGAATAATGATACTCAAAGCAATATTTGATTTGACTTTGTTTGATAGAATAGAAGACGTACTATTACAAAGAAAAATAGATGCATATTGGGCTAGAAAACAAAAAGAAGAAGAAAATCGTAAAAGAGTTAGAGATACAATGAGACAATATGACCAACAATACGGTAATAATTTTATTCAAAACCCTGTACCTCAATTTGGACAAACATATCAGCAACCCCCTGAAAATGCTATAAGTCCAACATTCTTAACTATGAATGAGTGAGGTATATGGTGTCTGAATTATTAATGGGATTTGATGAATCCACATTAGCATACGATTTACAAAGAGCACATTCTGCTGATATATGGTTTTTGAGAACTAGATTTTTTATTTGGGGTGCAGTTGCATCTACTATTAGTTTTTTAGTAGGTCATGCATTACCGTTTTGGGGAATAAATATTTACAATGCTCTTTGGACAGGGGTAATTAATTGGTGGAATCATTTATGGTGATTAATTATGTCAGTAATGGCGGGCTTTGTTATTCTAGTAGCAGAAGGAATGGCAAAAATGTGGAACAGGATGCATGCTATACCATTTGGTGTTTATGGGGCAACCAAAGTAGGAAAAACAACATTGCATCATCAATTAAGAACAAGAGGAGAAGTCCCTGAAATAAAAAATAGAACTGTTGGGTTAGAGAGAGCGAGTAGAAAATATGTTAAATTGGATGGAGATGCACACACAGTTAAAACAGCAGATGTGGGAGGTGAAACGGTATTTTGGTCTGAATGGATTAATGATATGAAAACTAGAAAAGTTAAATACATTATATTCATGATTGATGATAGGCATATGGATAAACATTATGATATCGAGCAACAACTATGTTGGACTTTTTTAGTAGATACTATTTGTAGTCCTTATTGGGATGCTATAAATAAAAAGGGTAGAAAAAAATCACATGATTATCCAATCGCAGTAGGTATATGGGCTAACAAATATGATTTGTGGAAGGATAAATATCCCCATAAAGGAGAAATAAAAAACCATCCTATATTTGAAAGTTTTAAGAGTGGAATGACAAAATTAAATGAAAAAGGAATACCCTGTTTTAAGTATATAGTGAGTGCAAAATCAGATTCAGAAATGGTGTATCGTGGAATATTAACAATGATTAAGGATTATTAGGTGAGTAAATGACAAACAGAAAAAGATATTATACAACAATAAATTGTACAATGAGTGAATTTTGCCATTGTAAAGAATGTAGATTGGAGGAGTTTGTGTGAGTATAAATTATCAACCTCCAAGTTTGATAGGAGCAACTAATGCATATGTTGAAGCAAATCCATTTTTGCCTCCAAAAGAAATGGCTAGAGCACCGGGTTCAATAATGAAATATGAATACAAAAGTCTCAAGCCTAAAAAACAATTAAAAGAAATTGTAGCAGTTTTGAAACCTGAAAGAAAAACTTTTCTAAAGATACCATACAAGTTCGCATTTAATGTAAAAGATAGGTGCGTTGTTTGTGGTACACAAAAGCGTTGGAATCCTAGTGATGCTACTAGGCCACCGATACCTTTACATAAAGTTAGGAAGGGGTATCCAATGAGAGGAACATATTGTGACAAGCATGCTCATATTCATAGACAATATGAAATGCTAGAACAACAGATTCTTGCGGAGGAACACGGATTAACATTTAGTGCTTATGTACCTAGTATTAAATCATTAAATCCTATATCTAGTGGGCCAATAACAACATTAAAACAGCAAGATATACAGAATCTTTCAGCATTAGGATGGACTATAAAACCCCCACAAATGAATACAGAAAGTAAAGAGGAAGAATTGTTCAGATTAATAGTAGAAAATGATGGAGTTACCCAAAGAATAAAAAAGTTATTAATCGAGGGAACAACAATAAAGGATATTACGGAGGAAGATGAATGGGGTGGTTAGGCACAAGTAATAGTTCGTTATCTAATCAGATAACACAAAACCAACAAACACAATTTAAATCAATGAATAACTTATTGACATTACAAGAAAACCATGTTGAAGAGTTTTTTTATTATCACGGTGAGGCGTTTTTATTAGCATTTGAAAAATTATTAGAAGATGTTACCCAAAGAGTGTTAGGTCAAATGTTACCTAAAATGAGATTTATTCAAGGGGCAGGTGGAGACTTAGAAGTACATCCTGATTCTTTGAGAGAATATGAAACAATTACTGCTGAAAATATACAGTTAGACATTCAAAATATTTTAGGTGCAGCAATTAATTCAGAAGTTGTTATGCAAAGAAAAATGGCTAAAGAACAATATTTAGAATCTCAAGGTTTTGCATCTAGTTCAGGTTCAATGACACAAAACCCTCAAATGAATCCTTCTGCACCAGTGGGTAATCCTCAAGGTATGAACCCTGCAAATATTCAAGGAGCACCTGCAATGGGTGGAATGAATCAACAAATGGCTATGCAACAACAAGCATTCAATAATCAAAGTGGTTATCCTATACCACCATCAGGTTATGACCAATTTAATAATCCATATTGGATTGACCCACAAACAGGTCAACCAACATATACCGCACCTTCAAGTGGATTGGGGATAGCACAAGGAATTGGTAAAGCAGTTGCTTGGGCTAAATGGTTGGCATAATTATGGTGAGGAAATGGCAAAGGCAGAAAGATTATTTATTGAAGATGATAATAGTCCCACGCAGTCAGATATAATTTTAGAACCTAAATACTTAACCTATGGTCATGTAAGGTTAATGGAAAATATAAATATTTACGAATATTTAGTTACTTATCTTTTTCACGAAATCCAATCTAATAATCCTAGAATGAATAATTTAGATGATATTGTTTATGATATGTTAAATAAAAATAAGTTTGAAAACTTAGACATTAATAGTTCAGAGATTGATTTAGCAAATCCGAATAGACCATATTATTCACATGATGATTATAGAAAATACATAAATAGATTTCTTGAAGTTATAGAATCACAAAACTTAGTTTCATTAATTGATGATTTAAAAGGAAGAAATATCTTAAGTGATTCTTCCATATTTAGTGACACAACTAAATCTGCTATGGATGATATAAAGTTCAGAGTCAAAGACTTGGATAATAAAAGCAAAGTAAATAAAATTATGAATTATACATTAGAACCTGAAGGCGGTAAAAAAAGCACCTTAGATGCATTTCTTTCTAGTAAACCAATGTTAAGTTCTAATTTAGAAAAATATGTTACAGTTAATCCATCCGGTGTATTTTTTGATTCTGATGCGTACATTACTAAAATGTTAAAAGATGCTAACATTATGGATAGAAATGGAAATCTTAAATCAGGTAAAAAAAAGTCATTGAAAAGAACTGAAAAAGAAAAGGTAGGTAGAGGTACTGTATTTGACCCTATGCGTGAATATGAAACAGGTGCAAAAGAATCTAAAGACGTTACAGGTAAATCAGGAATCATTTATGCTATGAGAGTAGAAGTTAATGAAGATGGTGATGATGAATATATTTTTTATGGATTAGGAGAAGAAAAAACATTTACAGATTTAGAAGAGGCTATGTCGTATTTTGATTCAGTTGATGGAATATCTAAAGAATCACTAGATTTAAATAAACCTGTAACTAACGCTATAAAAGATAGTATCATGAGTTTTGTACAACCTGAAAACGGTAAACTAAAAACTGGTAATTTAAATATTACCTATAAAAAAATGAAGTTAAATAAATCTGATATAGCAGCAATAAGAGGAGAAGATACTGAAGTAGTAGATGATGCTAAAAATTTGGTTGAAGCAACTAGAGATAGAAAAAAGGTATTAGAAGCAGAAGAATCAATTAGAAACAAAGCAAATGCTTCTGTATCAATTGATGAACAAAATCAATTAATCATTGAATCTGATGAAGGAGATGAAGATGTTGTTGATATAGATTCTGAAAGAGATGTTTTAGAAGATATTATAGAAGTATATGGTGCTAGTTTTATTGATGCAGCAATAAACAAAACACCACAAGAATTTTTTGAATGGTATAAAAAACCTAGACAAAAAAGAATCGTATCCGATAGAACCGATAAAAAACCTCTTGGTACTAAAGAAATTACTGCTACTAGATTAAAAAGAACTAGTAATATATTCCCAGTAATCAGAGTAACAAAAATGGAAAAGGAATATGTGCAAGAATATAATTTTAAAGTTAACAAAACTTTCTTAGCCCCACAAAAAGATGTTGGTGGTAAAGATGTTAAAGAAACAGGTGCAGAAGGTAGATATCAAATGTCAGATATAGGTACAATCAATAGACTAAAGGCTACATATAGAAACTTAGAAAGAATGATAGATAGATTTTAAATGGAGGTAAAAAAATGGGTAAAGCATCATCACCAAGCGATTTCACAAACATAGATGTAAACTATTCACAAGGTAAGGGATATTATACTAGACACTTTGATGTGTCTGCATTATTACAAATTAGTGAATTTACAGATAATACTACACCAAGTAGGGGAGAAGTAGGTGCAATAATTAAAAGAGTTGAGGATAAAATAGATGATAAAGTAGGTCATCCTTTTAGACCAATAATATACAGAGATGAAGTACATAACTTTGAATTTTTTAAACACTCTCTTTATCCTGTACAACCATTCAAAGATTATGTAGGATTTATACAATTAGAAAGACCTAAAATAATGAAGATAGTTAGATTAGAAGTTTGGCAGGGTAATAATTACATTGATTTGGCTTCTGCTACTGCATCATATACTCCCCCTGCATCAGGTTCAGGTTATACTGTAACTTTAGGTGTAGGTAATTTTTCTTTTGTTTTAACAGAGGGTGTAGATTTCTTTGGTTCTTTCGGTAAAAAAACTACGGCTAGTCAATTAGCAGATGCAATCAATGAAGTATTCCCACAAAAAACTGCTCAGTTTACAGGAGAAACTAGTGCGAAATCTAAGACTGCTACTAGTGGTTCTCTAACTAGAAATATATCTGATTTCTTTTATGCATCTACCGATACAGAAGATAGTAGTAAAGTGATTATATCTTCTCTTTTACCGGGGGATGATGGCTCAGATTGTACTATAACTGTTAGTGCAGGTTCTAAAACAAACTTTACAGATAATCAAGACCAAAGAAGATTAGGTGATTATTGGACTATTAATAGTGAAGGTAAGATATTCTTTTTGAAAAATTATCCTTTTGTTCAAAATCATTCTTGTAGAGTAACATATGTTAGTGGGGATAGAAGAGTACCGGGAGTTATACACGATGCAGCGACTAAACTAGTTGCAGCAGAAGTTATTAGACATGATGATAATTCTATTCTAATAGCAGAAACAGGTTCTAATATAGATTTGAAAACTAAACATGACATATTAGTTAAAGAAGCAATGGAAACTCTAAATGGTAAAAAGATAGTAATTTATAGTTTGTGATATTATGAAAAATCTGATGAATCGTTTTAATGAAATTTTAGAAATACACAAACAAAGGAATCTATTGTTAAAAGAAATAGAAGCAGATTTAGGATTTGATATGAGTTTTTCAGAAGAAGATACATTAAAAAATGCTTTAGAAGTTTTCAAAAAAGAATTAGAAAAAGAAATTGCTAAAGAGGTTTCATCATGGATGAAGTAACTTTTATCATTGAATTATTGAGTGATAATTGGTCTGCTGCTGCAAGCACTTTGCAGTCTAGAGGTGATATAACTTCATCTCATCTTGAGACTCCTAGGTTTATTGATGTGCGTTCTATTGCACCAAATGAAGGTAGAAGAGTTGATATTGATTCCCAATCAGTAATAGTTGTATTTGAAGATAGTAATTCTACCGAATATCCCACAATAGATTATTCTGTTAGAAATGAAACTTATACATTTACTTTACATTTGAGAGTATTACATCGTAGAGATTTTAGTACATTGACCTTTTCTAGAGATAGGTTACAAGCATTATATAGAATTGCTAGATATATTATAGAAAGTAATTCAATGAATCCTACCGTAAATGCAGGGGCTTCTGATGAAGAGAGTGCAGAGTTAATTAAGTTAACAGGAAGAAGCGAAGCCAATGATAGAGGAAAAAGGTTATTAGGATACAAACTGTCCATTGAGATGAAGAGGTTCGGTAGAAGCATCTAAGGTGATAAAAAATGAGTAATGAAATATATGTCGGTAGCGGCACACAAGCAACAATGATACCCGAAAGTAGTATAAGATTGGGTACACCTAGTTCATATGATGCCGCTAAAACAAAGATAACACATAGCGACACGACTGTAAAATTGTTACCTGATATCTATGTAGGTTGTGAAGTAAAATTGATGACCGGAACTACCACTACTTATTTTACTATAATAGATAATGATGCAGTTTCTATTACAGTAGATGCAGCAATAGATGACTCAACTCACCCTGCTAATAATACAACTAGTATTATTATTTCTAAATTTGGTGCTCCAAGTCCCGCACCACAAGTAACAATAAATAGTGGTAGTAGGCACGCATTATTGTCAGACAATTGGTTAGGTGTTGTTAATGAATTTACCCCTCCTAGTATTGAAGTTGAAATGAAGCAACTTAACCTAGCAGTAGCAGGTACACGAAACTTTGCACATCAATATAAAGGGGCAGAAACAGTAAGTGGCGGTTCTTTAGATATTTCTTTGAACAATGGTTCTTGGTTTTACTATGCTTTAGGTAAGATTGATGCAGTAACACATGACGCTACGAATACTGATTTAAGCGGTTCTAGTGCAACAGTCACTACTGCTGATAATAGCACTAAATTCTTTAGAGCAATTGGAGGAAATGAATACCCTCCATCATCTGCAAGTGGTTTAAAAGATATTGGTAATGGCACTATTGCTTATACATTTAAAGAATTAAATGGTCATGAATTACCTTCATTTTCTTTAGATGTAAGTTATAATAAAGCGTCTAATACCAATAGATATGTTTTGAATGATGATGGGGCATCTATGTATTCAAGAGTATTTACAGGATGCCAAGTTAATACTATGACATTAAACTTTGAAGAAAGTCAAGAATTAAAAGCCAATTTGGATTTAGTTACAAGAAGTGCATTCGATGCACCTACTGATTATGTTCCTCACAATAATGTTCAAGGGGCAACTGGATTATACAACTATGATGCAACTACAACTACACCATATATGTATTCTGACGGTTCTATAACATTATTCGGTCAAACTTATGCAAGAGTAAAATCAGGTAGTTTAACTATTAATAATAATATAACCCCACAAAGATTCATTGGTAATACCAACAGGCAAGTAATGTCTGCACATATACCTGCACAAAGAACATATGAATTATCATTAACACTGTTAATTACTGATAGTAAAATATGGAAGGAATTAAGAGAACAAGAAGAATATGATACAGATACAGGAACAATCAAATTAAGATTTGAAAAATCTTCTGATGATTTTATAGAAATAGAATTAGATGATTATATTATTCAAAGTGTAGATGTTCCTTTCCCAAGTGATAAATCTGCAATCGAAGTAACAGCAACTATATCTGCAAGGAGTTTAACTTCTTGTAAATATACAGGTAAATGGGTAATTCTAAACGATGATTGATAGAGGATTTCACATGGTAGGGGCGGCTGCAATTCACTTCCCCTACCACCTTTCTAATACGGAGGTATTGTAAAGAAAGATAGCGTATAATATTATATTCCACTAACAGTCGTTGTTTGTTTGTTAGTTTATTGAAGGTGGAAAAATGGAAAAAAAAGTAATAAGTGATAAGAGTAAATTGTTTGCAGCCGTAAATACTGAATGCCATCATTTGAGGGTTGACCCCGATTCTGATGAATACCTAATGGTTTGGGTTAAAGAACCAACTTGGTTACAAGTAGAACAAGCGTTATCAAGCGTGATGGATATAGATTCATCAAATCAATCTTTTGGATTAGATTTGAATAAAATGTATAGATTCATGGTTGAAAACTTTGTTGAAAAAACTGAACCTAGTTTAAGTTCAATCGAACTATTGCGTTTAAGCCCGTATGTGGGAGCACAATTAAAAGAAGTGCTACCTAACCCCTTCACAGATATGATGGGGGATGATACGGGAAACGAAAATTAATTCGTAGAGCATTAAAAGGCGGTGAAGTATCGCCTATAATGGCATCTAAGGTTATGATTTATACATATGCTACTACGTTTAATATAAATCCTTTAGACGCATATAACACTCCCGCTTCTCTAGTTAAAGAGATGTTAGATATACATGGTGAAGTTAAGAAAATAGAATCAGAAGAAATTAAGAAAGCGAGTAAACAGAAGTGATAATATGGTTGATGAATTGGATGAGGTAAAAGAAGGCTTAGTTGATATTACTAAGTTATTATCACGTTCTTCCGGTGAAGCATTTAAATTCAAACAACAATTATTAGGAATGAATGATTTTGTTGAAGGTAAAAATTATCAGATTGTTAGTAGATTTTTGTCAGGTACAGGGGCATGGAAGGTTCTAAACAAAGCCAAAGCAAGTGTTCTCACTTTAATGCAAATAATGAATGCTTCTGAAAGAGCAGCAGAAAGAGATGCTAAAAGATTTGAAAGGATGGCAAAAGCCACCAAAGAAATGACTGAATTAAAAAAATTAAATAGTGCATTAGATAGTAAAAATATTGAAGAAATTAAAAAAGCAATGCCTTATTATGAAGAAATGGCTAAAGTATATGGTGGGGAAGATTCATTATTATCTAAGTTAAAAGAACAAACAGAAAGACAAATTGGGATACAAGAAGGGTTAATAGGTGGAAAACGTAAACCTATGTTTAAATTTGAAACATTAGCCCAATTAAGACAAGAAAAAAGACATAGAGAATTATTAGGTAATAACAAAAATAATGCTTTATTGGTAACAGCAGGTTTAGGTTTAAACTTAAAACAATTAGTTAGTATTGCTAAGAGTTCTAATGCTACGGCTGCACACCAAGCGGCTGTTTTAGATTGGGAAACTAAAACGGCTGAAAAAAGAGAAGAACTAGGAGGTATGACAGACCTAGTTAAGATGCCAGCAACTTTGAATGATTTTACCCGTATGTATTCAACTGAACGATTTAAGGAAGTAGCAAAATATAGTTCAGATGAAATAGAAAAAATGTTGGCGGAAGAGTTTGGCCCTAAACCCGAAGCCTCTAAAAAAGAATTAAGTAAATTAGATAAGATGTTAGGGTATTTAGCAGAAACTAGTAAAATGTACAAAATAAGTGGTATGCTTAAACAAGGTAAAGTTAAATTAGAAAGATTGGCATTCAAAAATATATCCGAACTATCTCTTGATGACTGGAAAGAAAATTCATTACAAGGTATTAAAGACGCAAAGAATTTTGCATTCAGTGGAAAACGATGGCGAAAAAGATATACTAAATTTCTTAAGTTCTCAGAGAAGGTTGGTAAATTAACAATGTCATTCCTCAACAAGTTTATGTATTATTTTACAATTATAGTATTAGGTTTGTTTGTATTAAAGAGAGCCTTTACATTACTACAACCATTTTTATCAGATGCATTTGAATCATTAATGTTTACTATTCAAGCAGGTTTACTAGTTATGGGATTTGCATTAGATGGTATTCGTGAAGGACTAGGAATGATTTGGGATGGAATTAATAATGGAAATATTCTAAAAGTATTAGTAGGGTTATTAGCGGTTATTGGTAGTGTTGCTATATTTATATTCGGTGTATTATTAAGTACAGTTGGGGCATTATTTGGGGCATTGATAGGTGCAATAATCAAAACTGCCCAAAAAGCAAGAGAAGATACACAGCACGTTATTGATGTATTAGGGGGATTAGCATATGTAGTAGGTGCAACTATGGTACTTGTAGGTCTTTTTGCTACCGCAGTTGTTTCACTACCTTTGGTTTTAGGAGGAATAGTGGTAGCAGGTATTGCTGCAATATTTGACACACTGGGATTCTTTGCTAATGGTGGTGTAACTGGTTCAGGGCTATCAATAGTAGGAGAAAGAGGGCCGGAATTAGTTAGATTACCAACAGGTACTAGAGTTCATTCTAATAGAGAAAGTAAACAAATGCTAAGTAATGCAGGTGGAAATACAATACATGTTCACGTCAATGGTAGAGTTGGTGCATCTGATGCAGAAATAAGAGATATAGCAAATAAGGTTGCTAAAGAAATTAATATTAGAATGAATAGAACAAGTTCAACGGTGAGTATGTTATGACTGAATTAGTAGTATTTTTAGAATTAGCAAGAAGAAGTGATGTTGGGGGAAGCAGTAGTCATGTTAATAGAATACCTCTATACGTTACAGAAGTATCATTTAGTACCAATAAAACTGTACCTAATATTGGAGTACCTTTTTCAGGAGCAATTAGAGGTGAATCAACAAACTTAGCATTTGATATGGGTCTTGCACAAAAAACTGTAAGTATAACAGGTGTCTTATTAGAGCAACAAATTATCAAAAATAATGATAGTGGCGGTACAAATAAGACTGTTACATTCACTGCTTATGAATTAGCACAGTTAATTCATTCTTATACTGATTCAAGTAGTTTTCAAGATGACCAAAATGTAAACAAATTATTAGTGTTTTATCCTAGTAAAGTGGATAACAGTTTTAACCAAAGAACAGAAGATAAAAATGGTAATACTGTTACAGCAGCAGAAATGGTTGCATTAGATATTGGCGACGCACCGTTAATACCTTGGAATTGGAATAATAGAGCATATGATAATTCATTTACTGTTGGTAGTGGAAACACAACTGACTCGCCTTCTTCTGCATTTAATATAATTAGTAAAACTAATAATCACATTGGCTTAAAGGGCTTTATACGTTCATTTAGCACTACATTTTCAGGAGCAGAATACCCTTCGGTACAGTTTAGTATGGAGTTTGAAGAAGCAACAGTTATTGCAGATAATTTCTTTGATTAATTGGGGGTGAGAAAATAGCAAACGTATATGTTGGAGAATCTAGAAAACTAGTTTTTCCCGTTATGTGTGATGGTTTTTTAAAAATAGAATATGATGATACTAATACTACTACATCTAAAGGAAACTTTTGGAATCATAGTGATAGTTTTGTTTTTGAAACTATTATATCTCCATATGATGTAAATGGATTTGGTCATGAAACTGATAGTAGTAAAGATACATTAGATTCAACTAAAACTCCTCCAAGCCCAATTACAGGTGAAACACTTAGTAATTTTGAAAGTGGAGTTTTCTTCGGTGCTAATAAATTTAAACATAAAATGATGTTATTTTATAATGAATATTTTCAAGTATATTTAGAAAATACAACTACTCATAATTTTAACCAACCCGCAGAATATAAGATAGTAGTTAAGGTCGCAGATGATTCTACTTCTGATACGATATCAACAGACACAGTGATTAAATCAATAAACACATTATATGGTTATTATGATGCAGATGGTTATTATGTAGATAATACTACAAGTTTGACTAAGTTACAAGGAGATACAACTGAAAGCAGTAATACAATTACATTTCCTGATGGTGCGGTTAATGTAGCAAAAATAACCGTAGGTTCAGAGTTATTCAATAGTAATGGTGTTAGTTTAGGTCTTGTTACTGCAAAACCTACAACAACTACTGTTACAGTTGCAGATGCTTCTAATCACACAGCAGCAATATATGTTTCACAACCTAGAGAAGCATTCTATACCGAAAAATTATTCAAAATATCTTGTGTTTATAATAAAGGTGGTAGTATAGATATTTACCTAAATAACTCTTTGATTAAATCTCAAGACTTATCTAATGTATCTACTTTTGCATTTAAAGCAGATGATGCCTTTATTGGTAAAGATGGTACTAATTCTAACACGCAATTTATGGGTGAATTATATGAAACATCATTATCTAAAGGTAATACTCCGTCTCAATCGTTGACTACACTATCCCCTAGTTATAGCAACATATTATTTTATTATACATTTGGTGAGTGAATATGACTGTTAGCGGAAGATTAACACTACCTTTGAACACAGGAGTAGTAGAAACTACATTTGAAACTGCCTTCGGTAGTAACAATATCTATACTCTAAGAGGCAATTCTACTTGTAGAGCAAATGCATACAAAGAAGTATCAGTTAATCCTACACTACTTACATTAGGATTAGAAAATGAAACAAAGTATCCTAATACAACACCGCCTGTTGATAGTAATAATGTTGCTGTTCCGGTAGCATCTGCAATGTTTACAGAAATAAGGAAAGGCCCACATACAGATGGTATAGCCGCACAATGTTCTAGTAGTATTCAAAATAGATTATTACCCACAGCATCAACTTCACTATCTACTTATGCTACTAATAAAGCAGATACTCCTTCTTATAAAGTTAAAATATATGACTCAACTCAAACAACTACATCCGTAAATAGAAAGGCTACATACTCTACATCATCCGATACTCCTGATAGTAACATTGGCTTGGATATAGAAAACAGAGATTATTTTATTCTTTTAAATCCTGATATATACAATCATACTACAAGAGAAGATACTGTTAGACCTCACTTTGCTAAAATCACTAGAATAGTTACATTCGATGAGTTTGGTGACGGAGTTGAGTTTGAACCTAAATATACGGGAGAAATTGTTAAAGGAACTAATTTTGAAATATATAAAGGGCCACATAAAACGAATGATAATGATATAGTTGCAGTTAGTTATGGTCTTAGAGGCGATACGGATGCGACAACAAATAAATATGATAAGATAAGTATAGTCAATACCCCTACCTTTTATTTTTATAATGATAGATTAGAAGTAAAAAATCAATTAGATTATAATGAAAAATATACGTTAACTTCCGTTAGATATTGGGGTACGGGTTCTACTTATCAATTTGATATGGATGAAATAGTTGGTAATATAGCACAGTATCAAGAAGGTGATAGCACTGATAGATATATGAAAGCCCCTATTGCAGAATTAACAAAATTAACAGTTGGAACATCTTTGTTTAGAACATCGGATGGTGCTTACTTAGGTAACATAGAAAGTCTTAGTAATTTAGCAGGTACAAGAACAAAGATAGTATTGGATTATGCTAGAACTGCTTTAACTGCAACAACTACTGATTTTACTGTTACAACGGGTACAACTATACAGAATATAGTATTCAAAACAGAAAGAAAATATGATAACACTATACAAAACTTAGGTAGAGATAAACTAGATGCCGTGTTAACTGATAATAATATGGTTTCTGATGATGCTGATAGTAACATAGACCCTATATTTTGGCATAAAACATTTCCTAAAATGAAAAGACATACCGAAGATAGTAGTAGTGTAACTGCTAATACTATTGATGGTAAAATGAATGGCCCTGCTAAATATATTACATGGGAAAATGCAGCACTAAAAAATGATAAAATACCAATAGTTAGAGATACAGTGATAAATAGTCCACAAAATAAATTATCTAAATTGGCTAGAATTAGTGCCTTGGATAATTCTGGTATTCAACATTTAAAATATAAAGAAAGTGATAAATTAGTTGTTAGAAATGGTATTTATAATAATGCATTTAATTTACAATTATTGGAACATAAGGTAACAACTAATTCTACTAAACTAGAGTTTAATAATAAATCTAATGATAATTCTGATACAGGTTGGAAATATGATTACTCTGCTATATTAGGTGCAGATTCAATTATTTTAATAGGTGATTATTATTATAGGGTTAGTTCGATAGATGCTAAAGCAGATGATACTAATCAAACATTTAGCGTATCTCATAAAAGGCTAACTACTGCTTCGACATGGACTGCCGATACAACTCCACCTACTGTTACTTCTGCTGATATTTATGTCTCTGCGTATTCTAATTCTAAATTAATTACAGGGTTTTCGGCAGATACAGAAATAATAACTGCACAAAACAATAGAATTACTTTGGAGAACCACACTATATCTAAAGAAATAACTAAATTATACAATTCTAGATTATACATTGGAGGATTTACAGGGCATGATGTTCTTGTAGATTATGGAGATAAGAATTTAAAATACCTATCTTTACAATCTGCAACAGATAAGTATTACCAAAAAACTCCCAAAGATAGAATGTATTATTATGGTGGTAGTTATACTCTACACGAAGAAGTATTCAATGGAGAAGTAGAAGATATTACTAGTGGTATGGATAGAGGAATTATAACTTTTGATATTGTGGGTAGAGATAATATTGCTAATCTATTAAGTAACACTTTTACTAAAGACTTGAATCATTCCAATGATATAGTTAAATCTACATTAAATCCTAATTTATCTTTAACACAAGTTACAGGTGGTTCTACTGATATAGATACAAATACAAGTAACACTACTGTTACTGTTAATGACGATATGACTGCTTTCTTAAAAAAATATACATTATTATTTGATACAAATAAAAATTTAATTGGTGAGGTTAGTAGTACAGAATATATAAGTTTAGGTGATGCAACACAAATAACATTATTTGATAAGGCGTATATCGGTATAACAAATGGAACTACATATTACTATTATAATCCATTTGGTGAAAGTAATTTTATTTCTCTAAATAAAGCCATGAGTGCTAATACATTAATGTCAAAACACCCTACTGATTTACTGGGTGCTAGTGAACTAGGAATTACTTTTGAAAAGGCAGTTTCTTTTGACAATACCTTAGCAACCACTAATCTAAATCTTACTTCTAATGTAGATAATAATTCTGAGTTAGGATATGATATTAACTCAATAAAATCAGTAAGTGATTTTGATTCTAGTTTTATGTTCAAGTTAGCAAATGAACAAGATGATTATGTACAAACAGTTACAAAATCAATACAATCTTCTAATTATTTGTCAGTAGTTGATGTTATAGAATCTGAAACTAATAAATCTATAATTGAAGTAAGTTCCAAATTTCCTATAACTTTAGGGTTAATCGATGTAAATACTTCTGATACTAGAATCAATGCAACCCACACAAAGGCTGCGAGTATGTATTTGTTAAATCCTAATCTACCTAGAGGTGGATATCTACATAGATTAAATGATACTTTTAACAATTTTTATACGTCTAAAGATATTTTTAGATATGTAGATTTACAGTCATTTGAACCGGGAACTATTTATTATAATGATTCTGATAGTATATATTTGAATGGTAAGACCCCTAGTAAAATAAGTGGATATACTTTAGCCCATAATATTACAAATGAAGGTGCAGATAAAGATACAGCAATTACAA
>Ga0213860_10000398_pt1 | contig 17401 bp, 8 predicted proteins | sample PICome_3_FD_160118 | JGI IMG/M metagenome (GOLD analysis project Ga0213860, IMG submission 160118) | Coastal seawater microbial communities near Pivers Island, North Carolina, United States - PICO550 | ecosystem: Environmental > Aquatic > Marine > Coastal | place: USA: North Carolina | collected...
TTCCAGCATATTATTTTCGTCCACCTCATGTGCCTCAACACAACCAGGGATGTCCACGATGGGCACACCGATCTGGTTTGTGATAGGAACAGGGACTTGTAATGCTTGGGGTGGTTCTAACAAATAATCAGGGGTGAAGGGGATACGAATAATATCGATGTCCCCACCCTTGATCCTAATATCAGGGATTTCCATTAACAATCATTGAATTCACTACCAATTTCCGATCCAATATCAGATCCAACTTGCTGACCTAGGAGCAACGCCCATCCACCTGCTAACCATCCGATGTAAGGGATGCCAGACAGTGCGGGAACTGCTACGCCAGCGGCAATAGCACTACCTGCCATTGCACCTTGTGACCGTGCGCCAGCGTCCGCCCGAATACACTCTTCGCTTTTTGCAAGGGACTTTCCCTCAGCATCCTGCGTTAGGGCACCTCCTATATTACGGGTGCCATCCATGGTGTATTGATCAGTGCGATACTCGCGACGGACCTCTGTATTAGGTCCTAGAAATCCTTTCTTATGCTTATCTACTTCCAGTGATTGTTCTGAATTTAAGATAGCAGGATCGTTTGCTTTGTATTTAATTGAGTATCCATCAGGTCCAGCATTCAATTCATAAGATGAGTAGTCACCTTTAGGAATATTGATACTAGGAATTTGATATGGTTGTCTCATTAGATAACCAACTAAACCTATATGTGACACAGCAAATAAAGCACCTACTGTGCCAGCGAATATCTTGAACGTAGAAGGTTTTTTAGTCTGCTGTACAGGAAGATCTTCCTTGTCACCGTTGAATAAATTCATGGTTAGAATGGCATAGCAGGACCAGTTGCTTCAGGTAGTTTAGGCATGGCATTATCAATAAGTCCAGGTAGAGCACCAGCAATTGCTTCTGTTGCTGCCTTAGTTACTTTTTCTTTTGCGTCTTCAATGATTGCTTCTCTGTTTAGGTAAACATAAGTGCCACCACCGACGATGCCTGCCGTTCCAATAAACGACAGGACTGCAAGTACATTAATTACTTTCTGCATTTTTTGTTTCCTCTTTCTTTCCAATAGACGGTGCTTTCTTAGGAGCGGATCCGTTCTTGGCAGGAGACAATCCGAACGCAGCTAAGGATCCAGAAAACACGGATGCAATGAAGGTCGGATCGAAATCTAGGATTTTTTGACCGTTGGGCAAGCGAACGTAGCTGAATGTAAGAAGGGATGCAGACCAAATGAGGACTACAACTTTCACTAGATTACCAAGAACTTCACTTTTATCTTCATCGTTATCCTTCTCTTCAACTACGACTGGTTTTGTATCAGTCATGTTGTTAAGGTTAGGCAGCTCTATTTATGCCTGTGCCTCTGTCCATGAGAAACGTGCGTCAACCGATCTGTTACCACCAGCAATATTAGTAACTCGAACCGCTAGAACCTCAGGTCCATCAGGGAAAATACCAGTTGGGTTAGGTGCAGTAGATGTATCGTAGTTATTAGATCCACCACCTAGGATACAGTTAGAGATTTCTTTAACGTCAGATAGATCGTAGAACTTAACGTCATTATCAGCGTAGAAACCGAAGATAACCTCACCACCTAGTAGATCAGTTGCCGAAGAAAGAACTGCATATTGTGCAAGAGATGTACCACCCACAGGCAACCATGTGTTATTAGTATCTGGTACTGGATTTAGTACAAGTTCAACGAAGAACTTACCAGTAGCAGAGATGTCAACCTGACGAAGAACCAACTGCATTCTATTGATTAGTTCTCTAGTACCAAAGTTACCTTGAATACCATTGTCAATAGATGGTGCTACACGTAGAGCAAGGATCGCTCTCGTTTGACCAGAAGAAATATTACGCTGAGTTTTCGTACCGACCGTGTAAACATATGCTCGGTCATTGTCTAGTCTACCATCCATGATGACCGAAGAACCCCAGTGACTAATCTGTGGGACAGATGTTGCTGCTAGTAGTTCTACAGAGACAGGTTGTGTAGCACTGTAGTTAAATGTCTCTGCTGTTCCTCCACCCAGAGGAGCAAAGGTAACACCAGTTGGGTTTGCTGCAGTAACTGCTTTACTTAGTGCAACGTTAACACCAGAAATAGAATGTACAAATGTATCTGCAGGAATACCAGTACCGATAACTCTTTGTCCTTTCTGAATACCAGTTGCAGAACTTACAGTACCACTAGATACACCAGATGCGATAGTTAGGTCAACGTTAACATTACCTGCTTGTTCTCTAGTGATACCAGTAAAGGAACCAGATTTTGCACGAGCAAGAGGAGACAATGCAGATCCAGTAGCAGCGTTTAGTGCAATACCAGTAGAATCTCCTTGTGTATCAGTAATTTTGAATGTTGTTGCGTTAGGAACTGCAGCAACAAAGTATACTTTATTAGCAACTACATTAGAGAATGGAGTATCAAAGATAATAGTCTGTTGTCCTCCAGGAGAAAGACCTGTTGTAGATGCAACTTCGATTGTATCTGCTGCTGCACTTACGTTGATAACATCTTGAGAGAATGTTGTTTTACCAGTGTAGTTAATGTACTCTCCCTCACCTGCTGTAGCAGAAGTGGATCTCTTAAGAGCAAGAGTTCCTGAACCAGGGAAGTCTGATAGATCACTAGCAACAAACAGAGTAGTATCAGAGTTAGAGAATGACTTTGTTGTAGATGTTGATGGTGGAATAGTATTGACTTCATAACGAGCAGGTAAGTTACCTGATCTCATGTATGCTTCAGTGTTCTGGTTGTTGTTAGGGATCTTGTGAGCGTAGATAATGTCACCATTCAATGCACGGAAACCCCAGCGAACGAAACCAGCACCATACCAAGAGTAGTCCATGTAGAACATCTGCATCTTGGTTGGGTCAATTGTATAACCAGTCTTACCAGTACCATCACAACGGTCAATGTTCCAGTCTGCCTGCGCCCATTCTGTTTCTACAGTCTTAGTTACAGGTACATTACCTGCAGATGGTCCACGATAGTCAGGGAAGATAACCATCTGTGTATCAGAGATGATACCATCAATACGATAGGAAGAACCACGGATGACAACATAATCACCAGGTTTTAACTGCTTAGAAAACTTAGTATTCTGTCCGTTGACGCTAGTAAAACTTGAGACAAGAGTGCTTCCATTAGTAACAGTAACTCTACCAGAAAGTTGGAATGTAGATGTTCTACGAACAACACTTAGACCAGCGTTCGCCCAGCGGAAGAAGATACCATTCTGTTGATCCATCATACCAATCTCAAGATTGGTTCCATAAGAATTGATAGGAGTTACAGTGTATTCACCAGCACCTGTTGCCTCTGATGGTGCATTTGTAGCAGTGTACTGGAAAGTATGTGGGTCAACAATATTAGTTACAGTGTATTGACCATTGTAGTTGTTGTCTGTTACTCCACGAACATCAACAATTGTATCTCTAGTTACATTATGTGCATCAGCAGATACAACAGTTACAGTAGTACCAGATGCTGTGATGCTATCAATGTTTTCAATTGCAGGTTCCAGAATAGAACCAGTAGAGAATGCTACACCTTTACCAGACTGATAACGGAAGTAACGTTTTGTTTGTCTAACTGCCTGTTGGTTTTTAGAGTGAGAGTTTGTAGAGAACTTAACACCACCATCAAACGCTCTATGGATTGAGTTGCCCTGTGGTCTAGGATAAAGTTTGATAGTACCAGTAGCAACAGATCCAGTTGGCGATGCTGTTCCAGGATAGTAAATGAATACTGTTGGACTTACAACACTAGCAACAGTCCATGATCCGTTTACATTTGTACCAGCAGATCCAGCAATAGCAATCTCGTTACCAACTTCGAGACCATGTGCTTGAGTTGTAGTTACCTGAATTCTGTTATCACCAATTGCAGCAAGTGATACAGTGCCACCAATATCAGATCCAGTGTAATGAATACCAGAATAGAGTGCTGTTCTTGCGCTATCCCAGATACCACCAGATGATAGGGTCCACTCAAATGCAGCAGTGTATGTAAAATCTGTAGAACCAGAGGTGCTATCAACAATAAAGACACCGTTAGCAGCAGGGAAGTTAGTATCTTGCATGAAGATTGCAGTACCAACAGCAGGTCTAGTAGAGACACCAGTGTTTACAGATACTGTAATTGATCTAGAATTCTGTACTGCCTGAACATCGGTAATGGTGATTGCATTCTCAGACTTATATGCAAATGGGTTGTTGTTAATCATTGACAACGCTTCCCACTTCGTGCTCTGAGTTCCATACTCAAAGTCAGTATCAATCTGTGATTGTGGGTTAGAAACTTTAGACTTGTTTACAGCATCGTTGTATGTTTCTGATGGTTTGATAGTCTCTTCAAAACCATCAACAACAATCTGCAACTGATCTGTGTCAGACATTGCAGTCGTGTCGTATGACAGGACAACTCTAGTTGTCGTGACGTTACGAATATCAGTCTGAATACTGTAAGTAGTAGCAGTCAGTTCAGGATCAGAGAAGTTATAGATTACTTTGTTATCAGTAACGTTCGTGATAAGAATTAGGTTCTCTCGCTGAACGCCACCAGGAATGATAACCTCACGCGCCGAAGCATCAAAGAGATAATAGTTACTCTGAATAGTTTTCCTTGCCATTACCTATGTTCCTTGGAATATTTTATGCTCTATCTATTTATCAGACACCGTACCTAGCACGGGTAGCGTTGAAGTTTTGGGAGATCTCCGCTGCAAATAATTTTCTATCATAAAAACGAAGTTGTCCAATCCTACCGTCAAGTTCGTATTGGTTTTGGTTCCACCTTCCTATGGTAAAGGTTTGATTAGAATTATCTTTTCTTCTTGTATTAGTATTAGAATACGTGCTAGCAGCAGAGTTGTTTAGATAGTATTCCATTCCAGCACCATCATTATGGATCCAAACACAGTGGTTCCATACTCCTGTCTGTAAGATTAACGCTGTATCTCCAGATGATGATGAAGTGCTGTTCTGGATAGCTCCACCAGTGCTATAGAACCACGATGCCATTTCTCCACTACTGTTGATGTACGTTGAGAATATATGATTAGTACCGTCAGATCTATTCAAAATTGCATTATAAGTATTACCATTTACATTCCAGTTATTTCCATAGATCCAAGCTTCAACTGTGAAGTCTTGGTTTGAACCATCATTATAATCAAAAGAACCAGCAATACCAGACGTAGTTGACTGTCCAAACTCGAAGTATCCAGCAGGATTGAATACTGGTCCATTAACTGTTCCATTATAGTTAGTACCATTATAAGTTGTACCTGAAAGGTTCAATATTTTACCCGATGGTGTTCCTGTTACTGGATAGATGTATACTCTACCAGAAAAATCAGGACTACCACCAGCAGCACCAATTGCTAATGTACCACCTGCCGCGTCCATTGCACTACCAAAATCAGATGCGTTGCCAATAGGAGATGTTGGTGGTATCCAAGCTTGCAATTCTTTTCCAGAGTGGTCAAACAAGTATGCTCTACCTGCAACTCCACCAGGATTGCCAACATAATATCTTGCTCCAACAGCAATACGATCACTACTGATGGCAACACTTCCACCAAATCCCATTCCATCAGCATCTTCATCTGCTGGATCATCTGATGGTCTCATACTAAACTTGAAGTTGCCTTCTGTATCAAAAACAAATACTTCTCCACTACCAATAGCTTGTGGATCTTCTGTTCTTTGTTGTCTAGCTGCTCCAATAACAATCATACCATAACCGATATCCAAGTCACTCAGTTCTCCAAACCCAGAAGAAGTTGTCAAGTTAAGTGGTTCGATAACTTTTTCATTGGACCCATCTACATCATACAAATATACTTTACCAGTAACAGCTCTACCAGTTACAGAGTGAGTGATAGATCCAGAACCAACAGCAAGTTTGCCCTCTCCCGCTGCAAGAAAATGACCATAGTTATAGAAATTATCTAGTTCATACTTTGGTCTCAATTGATATATAAATGCTCCTGTCTCAGCATCAAAGCAGTAAACTGTTCCATTATATAATGGACCTGTTGGAACATTATCATCTGCTGTCCAAACTCTATTACTAGAGATAGCAACACTAGTACCAAAAGACAATCCACCAGGAGGACTGATAGGTAGTGTAGTGTTACTGTCGATAATAACTTCGTTACTACCATCAGCATCATACAAATATATTGAAGAAGGAGTTGTAACGGCAATTCTTCCAGTGACATCATCGATATCTACTGCATTACCAAAGAACATATCGTTACCAGCAATATTTGATGGTGTTAGTGTAACTTCCAGAGCACCAGTGGTTGCATTATAAACATATGCCTTACCACCATTAGTGTAGACACCATTGTCTTCTCCACGAGCACCAACTACAACTTTACCATAACCAACAGCTACACATTCCTGATCACCAAAAGCAGCACCATTATCTCCAGCATCATCAAGAATAATTTCTTGAGATCCTGGTGCTACGTTAGAACTTTTTTGAATACAGGCACCACTACCAAAATCATAATTTAATAATAGATTATTATTAATAAGAATAGGATTGCTGGTAAAGAAAGGAGTAGTGTTGGGTCTTACATTAGTAAACTTGTACTGAGAAGCATTAAAGTTTTGTTGTACTGCTGCTGCTGTTAGTGCTCTTCGATAAGTACGAACTACACCTACATCAGCATCAAGTGGGAAGTCTGTTTGTTGAAGATATCTATTGCCAATGCCAAATTCAACATCAGTAGCCCAGTCTCTATCTAAACTAAAGGTTTGGGTTTGATCTTCGACAGCATTTATATATGCTTTGAGAGTTCCAGCACCACTTGATTTATCTAATGTGAATACAATATGATACCAAGTATTAACAGATAGAGTTGTAGTTCCAGTTAAGTAACCATTGTCATGACTACCGCCACGTATAGATCCAGCACTAATTTCAAAATCCCATCTGTCTGGTTGTGTTGATCCACCTGTTATATATCCACTACACAAAGTTTGACGTGTAGTTACATCATTTGGTCTTACCCACATTTCAATGGTTCCACTACCACCATCTCCAAATAAAGTATTACATTTTGGACCAGAAATAATTTCATTATCTGTTCCATCAAACTCAAAGTATCCAGCGGCGTTGTGGGTGGGACCATTTACTACACCATCATTACCATTACCTGATTGATCTTCCCATGCTCCACGAGGATCAACTAAAATAACTCCATCAACTTCAATAGCAGCAATTCTAGAGAAAGTATTATTGTGTGTCCAGTTTATATTATCAATAGTTTTTCCAGCAGCACCTGTAATGTCATACCATTTAAATGTATTGTCGGCAGTGAAACTATTGAATGTAGAAGTATCTGTAAAAGTAACGGTGATGTTATCAGTTGCAGCTTCTCTAGCAGCATATAATCTTAGAGAACTTGATACTGCCAATCCTCCCGATGGTGTCCAAGTTAACGAAGTTCCGTTTAAAGCAGTCGTCCAGTTGTTAAGGTTTCCATCAAACGCATGTTCTTTTGGATTGGAAGCATTGAACTGTGTTCCACTAATTTGAGATGTGTAATTAGTTCCTGTCGCCGCAACAATACCAGCATCACCCAACAAATTCACTTCTTGGAAATCAGCAACTCTAATAGCAGGACTACCACTGTACTGGAAACTACCAGGACCATCCATCTGTCTCTTCTTGTTTGTTACTTGAGTAGACAAGTCATCAAACAAAATATTGTTAGCACTAAATGGATATGTAATTAGATCGCTAATATCATTTCGTACAGATCCATCGGATAGTCTGCCGATTTCATCAGGTGCAGGAATGATTTCATAATCAAGAGTTACTCCAGTTCCCTCTGTATATTGGAAAGCACCAAGACCATTTCCAGAAGAACTTACCTTACCGTAAGTATACTTGTCTGGTGTACCATTCAATCCACTAACTGGACTATCAACGTACAACAAATAATAGAATGATGGATCAGAATATAGAGATAAGGAAGAAAAAGTATCTGAATTATTAAAAGAACTTTGTAATTTTCTTCTGAAAACTAGATCACCATTTCTAGAATACTTACTTAGTAAACCAACAACATCATTTCCATCATCATATGTTCCAAAAGTAATTGTCTGTCCTGTTTCACCATCAGAAGAAACTTGTTTGTATGAGATACTAGCACCAGTTTGTGCTGTCTTTCTCTGCCACTGCATGTTACCTTCAGGAGTATACTTGACGAGGTAACTATCAGTAGCACCAGTTACAGTAACATAAATTTGATCCTTACTATCGATATAACAATCAGTACACAGAATTGTATCGTCTGTAGATAATGTCCTGTCCCACATGACATCACCAGTATTGGCGTTGATCTTAATAATATATCCTTTGTAATTACTATCGTCTTCTAAGTATCCAACTGCAACAGCTTCACCTCTATCATTAACATCAATAGATTTGAGGACAACATCTCTACCTAACATGTACCCCTGTTTGCCCCAACCAGGATTACCACTGCCATCAAATTTTTCTACAAATGCTTGAGTGTCAGAAGCAGTTAGAGATGTTCTACCACATGCATAGTAGTTTCCATTTTTATCTGATGCAAGACCCAAGTAACGAACGTCTGCTGTATTAGTAGTCGCAAACCATTGTATTGCTCCATTATTATCAGACTTTGCAATCCAAGGTACACTACCAGCTATTCCAGCAACAACTAGATTATTATTAACATCCAACTCCATGGCACGTAGAGTTGTGTTTTCTGTAGCGAGCGACGATTGTAGTGTGTAATCAAAATCCGCTGTTCCTGCCTCATCTCTCTTCTCAAACCATCCAAAAGTTCTCGAATTACTATCAGCTGCAGTACCAGCAAGAAAATACTTCTGATCAATTACATTGTATGCAATTTCATCAGGTGCATATACACCATCAGTTCCTGCTGACTTATCGATTGTCTTAAAGAAATTTCCTACAACCTGTGAACCAGTAGAACCTAGGAGAAAAAGGTTTCTGGCGGGACTATTAAAACCGACTGGCATCTATCTATCCTCAGCTGAAGTCTGTGTTGCCTTGTCCGAATACCTTAGTAACACCAGCGTTATCTCGGACAATAATGAATGTTAATATATCTGTGTTTGCTGTAGCAATTGGTGGTGAACCACCTGACCATTGTACACCATTGGAAACAGCGTTTCCATCTACACTACATGCGTCACCATATGTAGCAGCATTATTAGCGGTCAAGATAAGAGTGATTGTTTTCGACTGTCCATTAGTCAATCCAACTCCAGTAAACGCCCATTCATTGATCGCAGTTGTTGCTGGTGTTCCAAGAATAGTATTGGCACCTGCAATGTTGATCGTAAGAATATTAGAAGATGGAGTTAGAGTTGTACCATAGTTATTGAATACTTTCTCAGTAACGACACCACCAATAGTAACAGATCCGTCAACATCTAAACTGGTAAGTGTACCAACAGATGTTAAGGAAGAGTTGACAACTGTAGATCCTAGTGTAGTTGTATCTAATACAAGTTGGTTGTTGATCGCTAACTTCTTACCGAATGCAAGTTCTAGGTTCTCTGTCATCACCCAATACTTGTCGGTTCTACTGTGATCGTAGTAGATCCTCTTGTCAGTAGTTCCTTTAACTCTAATACCACCTTGATCTGCCGATAGGTCAGATGCACCAGTAGAAGTAAAGGTACATGTACCATCACCAGATACTGTGTTAGATAGAACAGCAGTGTTTCCAGTGATAGACAGGATAGTAGTTCCACCAGGAACACTGATGCCACCTGTCTGAGCAACAACTTCCATTCCAGGAATTAGTCCTGCAGTTGGAGTGATTGCTGTGATGTTTGCATTGTTATTGACAACAACTGCTGAGAATGTTGCAGCACCTACAGATGCTAGTTCAATCTCTTTGTCATCAATTGTAATTACGTTCGAGTTGAATGTAGTTACAGTACCGTTGACTGTCAATGATCCACCAATTTCTACATCACCATCAACGTCAAAGTTTCCAGGGATGTTTACCTTGAAGTTACTATCACCTCTGATCCATGCTTCAGTACCAGAACCAATAACAAGTTGTCTATTGCCTGCGCCGTTTGGTGGTAGATATGTAGCGTTAGTTGAGTTTGCATCATCAGCAGGTCCAATGATAACGTTACCAGTAGCACCGCCAGTCAATCCGTAACCAGCATAGTGTCCAATACAGACGTTAGCATTACCAGTCTGAATACTCTCAAGAGCATTGTTACCAATCGCTAGGTTCTTATCTCCAGAAAGGGCAGTGAGTAGTGCGTCTTTACCGATCGCAATGTTGTCAGATCCTACTCCGTTTGCTCTCAGAGCTCTGTTACCATATGCAGTATTGGATGCACCAGTGTTTGTCGTGAACAGTGCTTCAAATCCAACAGCAGTATTCTGAGAACCAGAAGATACAGATTGAATTGCTCTACAACCCAGTGCAGTATTGGTATTAACACCACCAACACCACGTCCAACTCTCATTGGATCGCCATCTGTACCACGGATTAGAATGTCGTTAGTATCACAGTTAAGTGAACCATTGAATACAATATTATCAGCAAGAGTAGTACCAACTGTTAGATCCTTAGGAAGAACTAGGTCATTCTGAATTGTTGTTGTACCACTAGTAGCACCCAATGTAATTGTGGTTGCCGATCCAAATGCAGTGATCGTTGTAGCACCAGAATTAAGTAGGGTGAATGTAGAGGATGCTGTTACCAGACTTGTTAGAACAGTAGGACTTGTTCCAAACATTAATGCACCTGTACCTGTACTATCAGGAACAAGACCTCTCATCTGTGTAGAAGTCGTGGATGCAAATGTTGCTAGTGTGTCTGATGTATATGCAATGTTACCACCCAATCTGCAGTTGACTGTAACAGAAGCAGCGTTGTTATCAGATGTTAATACTAGATCTCTATCAACATTAAGAGTTTTCGATGATGCAATGTCAAGTGTTGCAGATGCAGTTGATGTAATTGCAAGACCATTGATTGCTGTAGCAGTAGCATTACCAAGTTGTGGAGCAGATAATACTGGTGATGTGAGAGTTTTGTTTGTTAAAGTTTGGGATTCATTTTCTGTTACAAATCTCTTTTCAACAGAACCATCCCATGATCTCCAGTATCCACCAGAGTTATACCATTGTAGTTGTCTGTAACTAGTTACATTGTCTCCAGCATCAGTTGTAAGGTTGACTTGAATACCGCCATCAGTTGCAGTAAGACTTGTACCTTTTCTAAGTTCAATAATATTGTCTTCGACAATTAGAGTTTGTGTTTCTAGAACTGTCTGAGTTCCTGTAACAAACAAGTCACCACCAATTGTAACTGTTGATCCGTTGTCAGTAATAATACTGTTTGCCAACTGACCATTACCACTGTCCCACTTCATCAAAGTGTTGCCAGTGAAGTTACCAGAGTTCTTAAGTTGGAAATCTACACCAGATTGAATAAGACCACCAGATGCAGTTAGAGATGCACCAGTATCACTGTTAACAGAACTGATTGTAATTACTTTTGTAGTACCACTAGTTGATGTGGTAAGTGTTGTAGCACCAGAACCCTCAAATCTAAAGTCTCCAAATGCTAGTGTCTCTGAGTTAGCAGCAAGTTTAGTTACATCATTAGTATCTGTACTATCAATTGAAATAGTATTTCCTGCTTGACTGACTGTTACATTACCACTAGATCCACCAACCAGAGTAATGTCAGCACCAGCAGAAGTAGCAGGAGTAAACGTTCCTGTAGTACCACCTCTCAATCTAGTTACTGTGTCAGTAGAACTATATGTAATGGTAGCGTCACCATTAGCATCTTGTCCCTGAGCAACAGTAGTAGCACCAGTGCCAAGGAAAGTAAACTTACCAGACCCAAAAATCTGACCACTAGTTGCTCTTAATTCTGTAACTGTATCAACATATGTTGAATCAATTGTGAATGTTCTGGTAGCAGCATCCTGAGTAACTGTAGTAGATCCAGTTCCTTTCAGGATCAATGCTCCAGTTTGAGGATTACCACCAGTGAATGCTTCAAAAGTAGTGATGGTGTCTGCATCTAGTACAGTACCAGAGAGTGTGATTACATCATTAGATCTACCTAATGTAAACTCTAGTGCTTTATGTCCTGCAGGGATAGAAGCAGGAGAAGAAACTGCGATAGTGACATCATCATTTGCACTTGCACTATCAGTCAGTCTAATAATTTTTTGTGAGGCAGACAGACCATCTTGAGCACTGATCGAATAAGTGGTGTTGTCGTTAGGTGTAACTACAGATCCACCTAAAGCAATAGTCTGACCGTTAACTGTAATACCAGGGTTTACAAGAGCACTGTTTGGAATATTAGTTAACGTGTTAATAGATCCAGAGATGACTGAACTCTCTAGAGTTTTGTTGAGAAGAGTTTGTGTTTGTGTTAGGTATACATCACCTGGGTTACCCCAAGAAACTACGGTGCCATCGCTCGTCAGATATTTACCTGCGCCATTGTCTCCACTGATAACAATATTGTTACCCGTGAGTTCTAAATTGTCACCCGATACAAGTTCTTCAATCTTCCTTGACGTGGAATTAACGATTAATGGAAAACGATCAGCCATTTAACTTGCCAATAGATACTAGTGCTCAGACTTATTTATGCCTTAGGAAATAACGATCTGTCCAACCATACCACCATGGAACTGACAGATGTAATAATAAGTTCCAGGAGCAACACCATAAGTGTTCCAGGTTACTGTACCAATAGAAGCACCTTGGTTAGTAACACTTCCTGCAGTGACTTGATTACCCGTTCCAATAGTAGGAGCATTCTTAATATAGAATGGGTGACCAGATGCATTTACGTTGAATATCAATTCATCACCAGCATTACACTGTATCTGCGGATCATTTACATTGTTGAATGTGTTAACTCTATCAGAACCAGTAAATGTATAGTGAGATGCACCAGCGTTACCAACATCAAAGATAAATTGTGGATGTATAGTTACAGAGTTTCCATTACTACCAAAATATTCTCCTACTAATGCAGTCATAGCAGAAGAAGTAGCATGTCCAACACCACTATCATATAAGAAATCTACTTTAGTATCATCTACAGTACCAGGAATTTCATAAGTAATAACTCTTGCGCTCTGGTAGTTTCCAGCAGGGAACCCTGAATAAATTCTACCACTTGTGATTTGAGTTCCTTGCCAACCTGCTGCTTGTGCAATTCTAAAAGCATTATTAGGAGCAGACAAGAAGGTAGCTCCGCCAGGTCCATTACCTCCATTGTAAGGAACTGTTGTATCATTTACACCATTCATACACAAGAAGTATCTATGCGGCACACTTAGAGGACTAATATTAGGTGTGTAGGATGTATCGTATCCAGAATTTGTATTGGTACTATCAGTATTCTCATGGTTAGATGGTTTGTACCATCCAGATGCTCCCCTATATTGATCATCATGTACCTGAGAAACAATAGAGCAGATGATATCAACTCTATTAGGAACAGAATATTCCATACCCATTCTTAGTGCCATCGCACCACCATTAGATATACCTAAGAACCTAATCTTAGTAGCATCTACGTTAGTATATTGTACACACTTCTCAATCAATTCTTCTAGAACATCATAGTCTGGTGCGTCACTCTCATTAATGATGTTCCATACATTATTATATCCAGTTGGTGCAATCAGAATATGATCTGTAATTACATTACTCCATTGAGAAATCATTCCACCACCAGTACCACCTGCACCATGCAGGAGAATGACTACACCATAAGGATCGGTTCCTGTAGTAGGCATATGAATTTGTGGTTGCCAGGTGTATGTGCCTTGGCTCCACGACTTTGTAATAGAAAGATCAGTGCTGGATGTCATGACGTTACTGTTCTGTGTGAACAGAACATTTCTTCTAGGAAATGCTAGTTGTTCATATACATCAACCTTCTTCTCATCTTTTCTTCTATGCTTACGATCAAACATAAACCCTGTTTCTGGTCTTGGGTTTTTAATATGTAAGTATCTGTTCTTGCTATTTTTTCTAGCAGTGTTATCAGCATAGTGACCACCAGCAGTATCAAAGTTCATGTCATCTTCAATAGAATTCTGCTGCAAATATCCCAAGGCATCAAACTGTGTGAACCTAGGTTTTCCTGTGGCAACACACGCTAATACACCAGCAACTTGTGGCGATGCCATACTAGTTCCATTCAATGATCCATAAAAATTTTGTCCACCATATTTACCGTCTAGTGTTCCCTGGTTATTAAATGCGGATAGAATATTTCTACCAGGAGCAAACACATCAATGCACGTACCATACTGTGTAAAACTAGTTCTTCTAAAATCACTATTAGTATCCAATGCTCCTACACAAATGCTATTACCATCTGCAGCATTTGGCCAAGCGCCTCTTTGATATTCAATAGTTCCGAACCCATTGATTGTAATAGTATTGTTCCAATTATAATCTGCTGGTCTAGACATGAGTAGATTATCATTTCCAGCAGCACCTACCATCACGACACCATCAGCAATCATAGCTTGAACATCTGCCATGATACCAGGAATATGTCTTGGGTAATTTTCTACGTTAAATTCTACACCAAAGTCTTCTCTAACTCCTGCTTCTGTCCATCCATTTGGACCAGGGTTACCAGCATTATATACTACACCATTATAATTTACCGAACTAAGATCATTAAAATTAAATACCTCATCATTTAATGAACCAAATCCGTATATACCACTATAACTATGGTTTGTAATAGTAGGATTTTTTAATCCTGTTACTGGATTTACAGCTTTGTTACGGTGAAATGCTCTGATGTAATCATACACAAGATAAGCACTAAGAGTTTGACCAGAAGGCATAGTCCCTAAGATTTGCAAACCATAAATGTTTGCTTCTCTCGCCCATCCGTAATGCTGTCCTGCTACTGTACCAGCAACATGGTTGCCATGAAACTCTGGGTTACTTCCATTTGCATAGTAAGTGACATTACCAGTAGGTTGTGTCTGTCCATCTAAATCATTCAATCCAAGTACAGCAGCATTCAATTCATTGAACCACTGGTATTGAACAAATCTTGTATCACCTGTAGATGGACTGTTCCATTCTTCACAATCATATGATACAGGATCGTCAACAATAATTACATCAACATGTTTTCCATCACCGAAATATGTTGCTGTATCAGTTACAGTACCGCTACCCCATACGCTCTTTCTCCTTTGCACCTGATCACCAGAGCAATGAAGATGTCCCCATTGATACATGGTAGGAGAGTTTCCACCACTCTTCCAAAATGTTCCTGAAAAACTTTCTGGATCGTTGTTCAGGTTATAATTCTTTTTTATTTGTATATCATCTTCTCTAACTACACCCCAAACTCTTTCATCTTGTCTAAGTTCTTCTGCTTGTGCAGCAGTCATCCAGTAGTGTGTGTTTCTACTGAGAGGACGTTGGATATGAAGACGGAAACCTTTGTCTGCCATCTCAGTATAGAAGGCAGGTAAATCCTCTTCCCTATAAAGAGTGACAATATATGCGATTTCCTCCATATCAAGCCTCTAGTTGTAAGTAGTGAAGAGTAATAGTATGATTGTTTGTTCCACCACTTCTGTCATCAACTCTCAAGTAAGTTGCATTAGAACCAGCGGAATTAAAACATAGTGTTCCAGGTGTAATTAACTGAGCAGTTTGACCAGAAGAAATAACTTCTGCAAGAACACCTGATCCAGGTAAAGGATCACTATCAATATTTCTGCTCTGATCTGCTGTTCTAGAATTTGTATCACAGTATAGTCTCAACCAACATGCATAATTTACTTCTACCTTCCATAGCATATATGATTTTGGAGTAACTATCGTAGCATCAATGTAACCGTTCGCTCCAACAGAATATGTACCTGAAACTGATGCTCTAGATTGCAGTCCTGTTACATTGTTAACACCATTTACCCAAGCACTACCATTGTATTGCAGAACATCATTGTTCTGTACATTAGTAATCGTTACGTTGGTGAGAGAATCTAAGTTTGGTGCAGGAGCTGTACCAGTGATACTGATATTATATGTTCCAGTTAGTCTAGCAGAAGGAACTGTACCTGCATTTAGATTACCAGCATTTCTGTAGTATGAACCTTCTTGATCATCTAGTTTATCAGCATTGAGATTAGATCCAATACCATCATTGACACCAGGACCAGATAACCCACTCAGATCAGGTGGCACATAAGTAAACACGCCATTGTTCTGGTTGTATGAAAGAGCTGAAGAACCAGAAGCAGCGTTTGTTACACTGAATAAAGTTCTATTAGTTGCACTAGCACCAGCACCTGCTGCTGCCCATGACGATCCATTCCATGCGTATGTAATACCCGCTACTGTATAAGTATATGAACCGTCAGTTGCCTGCCCTGCTGTTGAGGGAAAATTGATTGCCATTTCTTAAGATGCTCCTTCCGTATTATTTAGAATTACCAGACTGCAATTGCTACTCTCTTCCATGCATTTGTTCCAACACAAACGTATATAAAATCAGTATCCATTCTAATGTCTCCTACAGTACCACTAGAAGTAGCAGTAGCAGGAGCATCGGTTGATAGTGCTGATGATAAAGGTGGTGCAACATCAACCCACTGTGTTGTATCAGTGTCTTGATATCTAATCTTTAGACGACCGCTGTCACTCTCCCACCAGAGATCTCCAGGAGATGCAGCAGGTGGTGTGTCAGAGATAGTAACACTAGCACCACCACCAGTAGGAGCAGAGTTTACCCAAGCACTACCATTGTATGTAAGAACATCATTAGTTTGTGGTGATGTGATAGTTACATCAGAAACAGTATTTAATGCTACAGTTTGCAGATATCCTTGAGCTGAATGATTTCCCCAAGCATATGCAGCATTCCAGTTAGTGGAATTGTCTGTGATGGATGCATAAGTTCCAGCAGCAGTTCTCTTCATCAAACCATTGCTTGAGAAGTCAGCATCTTGAATTGCATCTCCAAGAGATGTGAGATAACCAGCAGAAGCATGGTTGCCCCAACCATATGCTGCGTTCCAATTTGTTTTGTCTTGTGCTGTTGCAACTAGATAACCTGCCGATGCATGGTTACCCCACCCATGTGCAGCATCCCAGTTTGCAATACTTAAGTTTGCTGTTTGAGCATATGGAGTAAGATCAGGTGGTGTGTATGTAAAGACACCACTAACATTATTATATGTGAGTGCAGGTGTACCAGCAGAAGCAGTAGTAACAGAGATATCTGTGAGACTGATGCCTCCACCACCTCCACCACCATCTGCTGCAGCGGTCCAATTAGATCCATCCCACTTGAGAACTTGTCCTGTTGTAGG
>Ga0213860_10000400_pt1 | contig 17377 bp, 27 predicted proteins | sample PICome_3_FD_160118 | JGI IMG/M metagenome (GOLD analysis project Ga0213860, IMG submission 160118) | Coastal seawater microbial communities near Pivers Island, North Carolina, United States - PICO550 | ecosystem: Environmental > Aquatic > Marine > Coastal | place: USA: North Carolina...
TACATTACTAAAACAATGTGTTATAATATACATATTAATTGCGGAGAATATAATGGAACTTTCTGAAAATACACTAGGTGTGTTAAAAAACTTTGCCAGTATCAATTCAAATATTTTGGTTGAAAACGGCAATACGCTAAGAACAATTAGTGAGGCTCGTAACGTGCTTTCAAGAGCCACCGTGGCCGAGGACTTTCCGGTAAAATTTGGAATCTATGATCTAAATGAATTTATTGGAGTTCTTGGACTTGTTGATAAACCTAACCTATCCTTTAAGGATGATTATGTTTTGGTAACAGATGCCTCTGGCCGAAGTCAAATTAAATATTTTTATTCGTCTGAGGATATCCTTACAACATCTCAAAAGGATATTACAATGCCAAGTGCAGAGGTAACCTTTACACTAGATGCCTCAACCTTGGATAAACTAAAAAGAGCCGCGACCACATTAGGTCACAGCGAGGTCAGTATCACTAATAACGATGGATCAATTCGTTTGGGTGTTGTTGACTCAAAAAATTCCACATCAAATAATTTTTATATTGATGTCGATGCCGAATACGATGAATCGGCCACCTTTAATTTTATTCTGGATATAAGTAATGTAAAGGTTATTCCAGGAGATTACGAGGTGAATATTTCATCAAAACTGATTTCTCAGTTTATAAATAAGGAGAGTGATCTAAATTATTGGATTGCCTTGGAAAAGACATCAACATTTGGAGTATAATATGTCAGAGATCTTAGATCAAATTACAGACCTTGCTAATAAGGTTTCACGTAGCACTGTTGCAGTTGTGGATGCCATGACTCAAAGAGGTGCATTTAAGGGAGAAGAACTCTCCACGATTGGTCAACTTAGAGACCAATGTGTTCAAATTATCCAACTCGTAGAAAACTATGAGCAGGAAAAAGCAATGGAAGATGAGAGTAAACCTGCAGAGAAAAAATAAACATTTACATTCCTTTTGAATTGTGTTATAATGTATCTTTATTATGGAGTATGTGAATGTCAAATGATTTTCTTTGGGTTGAAAAATATCGACCAAAAACTATTTCCGATATTATCCTACCGGATAATTTAAAGGAAACCTTTACCAAGATTGTGCAGTCTGGTGAGATGCCTAATATGCTTTTCACTGGTACTGCAGGTCTTGGCAAAACAACTGTTGCCAAGGCAATGTGTAACCAAATGGGACTTGATTGGATTTTAATTAATGGATCCGAGGAAGGTAACATTGATACACTCCGTGGCAAAATAAAACAATTTGCATCGTCAGTTTCCTTGCAGGGTGGCTTTAAGGTTGTGATCCTTGACGAGGCTGATTATCTTAACCCGCAATCGACACAACCAGCTCTACGTGGTTTTATCGAAGAGTTTGCCAATAATTGCCGGTTTATATTAACTTGTAATTTTAAAAATCGTATTATCGAACCACTTCATTCTAGATGTGGCGTATACGAATTTAATACCACTAAAAAAGATATGGTTAATCTTTGCATGTCATTTATGGATCGTGCAAAAATTATTCTTACGGACGAGGGTGTTGAATATAATGAAAAGGTACTTGCCGAACTCATTATGAAATTTGCTCCTGATTGGCGTAGAGTATTAAATGAATTACAACGTCAAGCATTTAATGGTAAAATTACTGGTATTAATACCGACATTAGTAATTTTGCCGAATTATTTAAACATCTAAAATCAAAAGATTTTAAATCAATGCGTAAATGGGTTACCGATAATATGGACGTCGAGGCGTCTGCAATATTCCGTGGCCTATATGACCAAATGTATGACCATTTAAAACCACAATCAATACCACAATTGGTTTTAATATTGGCCGATTATCAATACAAACAGGCATTTGTTGCCGATCACGAATTAAATGTTGTTGCTTGTATGACAGAGATAATGGCAAATGTTGAGTTCTCATAAAATGTGGAGAATATGGGCTAAAACTATTGGTAGTAAAATAGGAGATGATCGTGAGAGCGACATTGCCGCCATGCTTAGAACAGTATGGGTTGTTACTCATTTATTGGCTTGTTTTTTTATAATTGCGCACAATGGCGTAAAGTTAGGGTGGTTTTAATGAACCCGTTTGAGTATTTAAATGCGATTAACTACACGAAACAGAATATTATGGTTGACGATATTACCGAAAAGGGCTACAACTCTTTTATGGTTAATCGTGGTTTGTCTTATTTTAACGATACTGTTTTAATGGCAAATGAAATGAATCGTTACCACCAAATTGATAACCGTCTAGCGTTTGACTTTCTTATAAATATTGTTAGGAAGAAAAAAAGGTTTTCCAAATGGAATAAACCGGAAATCCTATCTGATGTGGAAGTTATTAAACAATACTATGGCTACAGCAACGAAAAGGCTCGTCAAATTATTAACCTTCTGTCATCGGATCAACTAGATGAATTGAGAAAAAAGGTTAATAAAGGTGGAAAATAATAATATAATCGAATGGACACCTGCCTCAATGCTTGAGGTTATACTTAACGAGCCAGATGACTTTTTGAAGGTTAGAGAAACACTGACTCGTATTGGAGTCGCATCACGAAAAGAAAATAAGCTATACCAATCCTGCCATATTTTACATAAGCAGGGTAGATATTTTATAGTACATTTTAAAGAATTATTTCTTCTTGACGGAAAGAAATCAAATTTGGAAGAAAATGATATTGCTAGAAGAAACACAATTGCTCAATTAATGAGTGATTGGGGTTTAATTACAATTGATAATCCAGAACAAGTTAAACCAACAGCGCCGTTAAGACAAATAAAAATTATTCCATTTAAGGAAAAAGAACAATGGGAACTGTGTCCGAAATACAACATTGGAAACAAGTAAAACCCATACAAGAACTAGTAAAACAACATGGTGAGGCTATAGATAACCTACCCACTGATGTTTTATTGGAAGCCATATATAATGAAAAAAAGATTTTAGAGAACCCTTTAAATTCAAAATAAAGTAATTATATATATTATATGGATGTCCGAAAGGAGTCCATCTACAATCTTGCTTGCAAAAGGAGGTTACACATGACAGGCAATACACTTTCGTTCCCACGTGGAGCATTTGTTGGTTTCGACCATATTTTCAATGATCTAGAAAGATTGGCATCTGCACATCAAAAGGATCATTACCCGCCACACAATGTAGTTAAAAACACTGATGACGAGTATCTTATTGAGCTTGCAGTAGTGGGTTTTAAAGAGAGTGACATCGACGTGACTATGCACGATGGCATTCTAACTATTAAAGGTGAGCGTGGACATAGGAGAGATCAGAACCTTTACGTACACAAAGGTATTTCTGGCCGTAAATTCGAGAGGTCATTTAGACTTTCTGAATTCGTAGAAGTCACTGGAGCTGATATGGAGGATGGATTACTGACAATTCACTTGCAGAGAATCCTTCCCGAAGAAAAGCGTCCTCGTAAAATTTCAATTAATTCAACTTTACGAGGTAATAAAAATGACAACACTAGTACTGAACTACTCAACGAGTCTGCTTGAAAGTATTTGGGAAAAATTAAAAGGTATTGGAATCAGCTTTATTGTCGCAAGGCAAATGTCTGTTAACGCAGAATGTGCAAGATTCCTAGTAAGAAATGGTGAGTTTAAAGATTACCATGAAGCACTATATACCTTAAACCAAAATGTTTTAAAGGAATGGGGGCTTAAATAATGCTGGAATATTTCAGAAAATTATTTAAGATGGAAGTTCCCTCTATGGATAAAAGAGCATTTTATGAATTGTCTATGTTAACAGATAGAGAGTTACAAGATATTGGTCTTCATAGAGGAATGATTTCCGCAGTTGCAAGAGGCATCGACCCCAGAACAGGATCGTCACTATAATGTGGCCATATACTCAGGAAGAATCCGACTGGTTAAGTAAATAATATAAATAGAAGGGCAGGGCAACTTGCCCTTTTACTTTAGCGCAAAGGAAATAAAATGAGCAATTATCAAAAATGTTTAGATATTATTTTACACCATGAAGGTGGATATGTTAACCATCCAAAGGATCCAGGTGGCGAAACAAACCTAGGTGTAACAAAAAGAGTATATGATGAATGGTGTGTTACAGAAGATTTGGCACCAAAGGATATGAAAGATTTGGAAGTGGACGATGTCGCACCAATCTATAAAAAGAATTATTGGGATAGAGTTAAAGGTGATGACCTTCCTACTGGACTTGATTTATGTGTATTTGATTTTGGAGTTAATGCTGGCACAGGTCGCGCCGCAAAGTATTTACAAACATTAATTGGTACTACTGCCGATGGTGGTATTGGTCCAAACACATTAGCAAAATTAGATGAATATATTAGTGAACAAGAAAATGGTGTTATGGATGTTATTGAGCAATACCAGGCCGAAAGACAAAGTTATTATGAATCATTATCCACATTTGAAACCTTTGGAAAGGGATGGACTAGAAGAGTAACAGAAACAACTGATACTGCTCTAACCATGAATGTCGCGGTATAAAAATGAAATTATCCTTAACTGAAAATGCTAGGGATTATTTAAAATCGGTAGGGAAGCCTAATGTTTCCCTATCAGTACGCGGCGGTGGATGTTCTGGGTTTCAATATGAATGGGGAACTACAGAAAAAGAACCAACACTGGAAAATTTATGGGTTGATCCAATAGCAGAATTTGCCTTATTTGGTTGTACCATAGATTATGTTACCGAACTTGGTGGATCTTATTTAAAAGTAATTAATCCAAATGCTACTGCTTCCTGTGGGTGTGGTGAATCTTTTGCAGTTTAGGGTTTACAAGCCCTGCAAAATTTGATATAATATACATATCAAAATGGGAGAAGTGAATGTCTTTTTATACGTCAGTTGTACGTTATGGTAATTCCATGCTTTACCGTGGATATGATTCCAATGGTAAACGAATATATCGAAAGGACCACTTCCAACCTGAGTTCTTTGTACATTCTAAAAAAGATACCGGTTGGAAAGGTCTAGACGAAAAGCATATTGCGCCAGTTAAAATGGATAATATGCGAGAGGCCAAACAATGGGTCGAGGAAAATAAAGAAGTTTCTGGCCGATATATTTACGGCACACAAAATTATATCCATCAATATATTACATCAAAATTTCCACGTGATATTGAATTTAATCGTGATTGGATTGATGTTGGTACCTTTGATATTGAAACAGAATATAATGATGGATTCCCTGATCCTAAAATTGCTGACCAAAAAGTTCTTTCCATTACATATAAATCCAGTAAGGACTCCACATATTATGTCTGGGGTTATGGTCCCTATGATACTGAAAAGGCTCTTATTAAACCTGTAAAATATTTTCGTTGTCGTGACGAGGTTAGTTTACTTACAAAATTTGTAGAATTTTGGTCGGACCCAGATAGATATCCTGATGTTATTACTGGTTGGAATACTAGGTTCTTTGATATTCCATATATTGTAAACCGTGTTACCAGGGTTTGTGGTTTGGAATGGACTAGAAAATTCTCTCCATGGGGTTTGGTAGATTATGGTCAGGTAACTCGTAAAAAGACTGGTAAAAAAGAGGATGTTTATGACCTACGTGGCATTCAACAACTTGATTATTTGGAATTATTTCAAAAATTTGGTTATTCATATGGTCAACAAGAATCATATCGACTGAACCACATCGCGCATGTTGTCCTTGGTGAAAAGAAATTATCATACGAGGAATCAGGTTCTCTAAAAAATCTGTACAAGGATGATTTTCAGAGATACATTGATTATAATATGAAGGACGTGGAACTGGTTGATAAACTAGAATCCAAAATGGGATTAATTACACTTGCCATTACCGTGGCATATAAAGGTGGTGTCAATTATATGGACACATTTGGTGTGGTTAATATATGGGAATCAATTATGTACCGTAAAATGAATTCCTTAAAAATTGTGCCACAAATCACATCCTTCCAAAATGTTAAATCACAATTTGCTGGTGGTTATGTAAAGGATGTGCAGGTAGGAATGCACGAATGGGTTGTATCGTTTGACCTTAATTCACTATATCCGAACATCCTTGTTCAGTGGAATATGTCACCAGAAACATTGGTTGATCAATCAGAAATATCCGGCGTTGATTATTATCTTGATAATACAAATCGTATTGAAAAGGATTATGCACTCGCAGCAAATGGTTCCACATATCGTAAGGATAAGGATGGTATTATTCCGAGTTTAATTGTTGATTATTATGACGAACGTAAATCTGTAAAGAAACAAATGCTTGCAGCGGAATCTGCATACCAAAAGGGCAAAACATTTGAACTTGAAAAAGAGATTAACAGATTACATAACCAACAAATGGCCATTAAAATTCTTATGAATTCACTTTATGGCGCGTTAGGTAATGCATACTTTAAATATTTTGATTTGCGTATGGCCGAGGGTGTTACACTTACCGGTCAACTTGCTATCCGATGGGCAGAACGTGCTGTAAATGGCGCAATGAATAAATTACTAAATACAAATGATAAGGACTATGTTATTGCAATCGACACTGATTCCTTGTATATTAATTTTGCTCCATTGGTAAAACAATTCAACCCTAAGGATCCAGTCAAGTGGTTGGATAAAATTTGTAAGGACCATTTTGAGGTTATATTGTCAGAGGCATATGCTAAATTATTTGTTAAAATGAATTGTCATGCCCATAGAATGGAAATGGGTCGAGAGGTTATTGCTGACCGTGGTATCTGGACTGCCAAAAAGAGATATATACTTAACGTGCATAACTCTGAGGGTGTACAATACGAGGAACCAAAATTAAAAATTATGGGTATTGAGGCAATTAAATCGTCCACGCCAGAGGTATGCAGAGATAAATTTAGGGAAATATTTAAGGTTATTATATCGAAAGGCGAAAAGGAAACACAAAACTTTATCCAAAATTTTAAAGATGAATTTTGTAAATTGCCACCACACGATGTTGCCTTTCCTCGTGGGGTATCCAACATTACGGATTGGGCAGATAAAAAAACTATTTATGGCAAAGGTTCTCCAATACACGTCAGAGGATCATTACTATATAATAAACAAATAAAAGATTTAAAATTAAATAAAAAGTATGAAATGGTTGAAAATGGATCACGAATAAAATTTTGTTACCTACGAACACCAAATGTGATTCGTGAAAATGTAATTGCTTTTCCAGACATTTTACCTGAGGAATTTAAACTACATAATTATGTTGATTATGATAAACAATTTGAAAAAACGTTTATCGAACCATTGAAACTTATCCTGGATGCCATTGGTTGGAATCCAGAGGAACAAGCAACACTTGAGGAGTTTTTTGCATGACAAATAATGATAAGGTAAAAAAATTTATGGAGGCATTTGGACAAGAGGTAAAAAAGAGTCCAGAATTACCGGATGCTGAAACAGTTAACCTTCGGATTGAATTAATTGCCGAAGAATTGGAGGAATTATGGGATGCCTGCGAAAAGAAAGACCTCGTTGAGATTGCTGACGCTCTCACAGATATCTTATATGTCACCTATGGCGCAGGTCATGCTTTTGGAATTGATCTCGACAAATGTTTTACAGAAGTCCAGAGATCCAATATGTCCAAATTGGGAGAGGACGGCAAACCAATTTACCGAGATGATGGAAAGGTAATGAAAGGTCCAAATTATTCTGAACCAGATTTAAAAAGTGTTTTACAAATATAATAAAATAGGTTATAATATACATTATGCATTTACCAAAATATCCAATTTATATAATTTCAAAAGGTCGGTGGGATTCCAGAATGACCCAACGAACCTTGGAGGAACTCAATGTCCCATATCGTATTGTGATCGAGGATGCTGAGTATGATAAATATGCCGAAAATGTCCCTAAGGATAAAATATTGGTATTACCAAATGGGTTTAGGGAAAATCCATTATATGCCAAACCGGACGAAACAACCGGTTTAATTGGTGGTTCTATACCAGTTCGTAATTTTGTATGGGAACACTCAATATCAGAAGGACATAAAAAACATTGGGTCCTTGATGATAATATGAGACACATTTATCGCCTAAATAAAAATTTAAAAATTAGAATGACAACAGGGTCGGCATTTAGGATCCTGGAGGACTTTACGGACCGATACACAAACGTAAAATTATCAGGTATGAACTACGCATTCTTTGCTCCATCATCGGTCCGTAAACCACCATATTATACAAATACCAGAATTTATTCTTGTATTCTTATAGATAATTCTATAACGCACAGATGGCGTGGCAGATTTAATGAGGATACGGATTTAAGTATTAGAGTTTTAAAAGATAACTCTTGTACAATGTTATTCCATTGCTTTCTTGTAGGTAAGGCAGCAACAATGACCATGAAAGGTGGTAACACTGAAGAGGTTTATAATGTCGAACAAACTGGCGACAGAAATGCTAGAGGTGGATCCGATTTTGATAATCGTTCAGAATTTGTTGAGTCACTTATTGCACAACATCCAGATATTGTTAAAAAGACATTTAAATGGGGTCGTTGGCACCACGATGTAAATTACAGTGTATTTACTCAAAAACCTATCCTAAAGGAAGGTCTAAATATACCAAAAGGTATTAACGAATATGGAATGGCACTAAAAGAAATATCACCAGATCAACATGATAGTGAAGGAGAAGAATATGGCAACTAATAAACTAAACGTTGATAATGTTTCAAGCAATCTCTTTATGCTTTCTGGAGACGAGGAACAATCAACACCTTACGGATGGGACAATATGCCAGAATTTGATCAACCAGATGGAGAGGCGTTTCATAAAATTGTTGTTCGCTTTAGAGGCGAAGAAGATGTTAGGAAATTTGCTGAACTTATGGAACAAAATTTTATCACAACCAAAACAAAATCTATTTGGTATCCACAGTTGGATAAAAAACGTAATTCATTACTAAGATGGATGGACGATGATGAGGAAATATAAGGTACAGGTTGATGTGCAACCAAATGGTTTGCTTTATGGATTTCCAATGACATTACCAGAAGAAGCAATAACCGGTATTGAATTGGAAGATATTAAAGTGAAAGATAATTTTGATTTAAAACAATTTATTTTTGATAATGGTTATCCAGAAGAATTGTATAGAAAACATAGAACATTCATAATTCCTACAGGAGAACCTGAGGATAAATATGATCCAGATGTCCACGGTGGTGGTGTTGAAAGTTTTGGTTCATATTATCCTGGTGGATGTGCACAGGAATAGTTTTACATTTTAAGGTAAATGTGTTATAATAATATTATGAAAACATCATTAACCATATTTAAAAATTTATTTGCCGTAAAAACCGACCAACGGATGGACTTTGATTCATTTGATGAGTTGGAACAACTGCTTTATAAATTAAGTAATCAACCACTAGCATCTAAAAAAGATGCCGTATTGATATCTCCAGCCACCTATAAACCAGACACTACTCGTAAAAATGACAATGTTGTTGAGTGGTCTGGTTGGTGTGCCGTTGACGTTGATGATTTTGAATTTATAGGAGATTTGAAAAATGAACTTTACAATAGGTTTGGCAGTTGGCGTTATGTTTGTTATAGCACTGCGAGTAGCAAGGTTAGTCAGCCTAAGTTCAGACTTGTCTTCCCACTTACAAAATCAGTACGGCAAGACAGAATCAAAGCATTTTGGTATGCTCTTCAAACTGAACTCGGAGACCTCGGAGATAGACAAACTAAAGACTTGTCTCGTATGTATTACATACCTGGAAAATACTCTTCTGCTGACAACTTTATTTTCAGCAATTCTACTGGTAGTCCTATCGAACCCGACGCCTTAATTACCAAACACCCATCACCACAAAAAGCAAATTTAAATAGTTTCTTTGATAGGTTACCAGAAGGTGTTCAGGCAGAAATTATTGAATATCGTAAAAATAAATTAGATAATAATTTTGAATGGTCATCATATAGGGATTGTCCTTTCTTTCCTAAAAAACTGGAAACTGAATATAGGGCAATATCCAATACCGGTTGGTATCATAAAATGTATCAAATAATGGTTGCCATTGCTGGAAATGCAGTTAAAAATAAATATCCAATATCGGTAGGAGAAATCTCAAAAATGTGTAGAGAATTTGATAATGATACCGGTGGTTGGTATAAAAACAGGCCTTTGGATAAAGAGGCAGATCGCGCATTGGAATATGTCTACAAAAACCTATGAGAAAATAAAAGAGGCTTACAGAAGATTTTGGATGGTAAAAGGCCATCTCAACGCCACAGTTGATTCAGCCTTGGGAGCATATGATGATTATGGTCGTAGGTTATGGAGAGCAGGTTCAGATGGTGCTCCATTATACGAATATGAGGAAGGATTCGAGGAAGCTTGGGCAGAAAAAGAAAAAAATTTGAACTTTTTTGCTAAGTGATTGATCTTAAAGGACTCTTTTTTTAAAAAAAATTAAAAAAACACTTTACATTGTCCTAGTTTTGTTGTATAATAGTACTATAAAATGAAACAAGGAGATAAAAATGGAATTCAGAAACTTAACTAAACTAATTACAGAGTTAAAAAACGAAGCAAAGTCTGATTGGGCAATCAAAGAAGATATGGCATCAATGTATCAACAAGATGCTGACGATTCTCAGGAAGTTATGGACCATATTAATAATGGTAATAACGAATTTGCTTCAAAAAAGGTTAATAGTTTGGATACAGTTATTCGCGAAGGTATCGTAATTGCCCTTGCAAAGGATATGGGTTCTATTTGGGTTGCAGATAACCTTGGTTGGGAGGTTAATTAAGCGAATAAGGAAAGGCAGTGCCTTCATTTAAAAAACTGCCAACATTAATGAAACCTAACATATTTACAGACGAAGTTTGTAAAAGAATGGACTTGTTTATATGTTAAAATAACAGGAGACTAAAATGCAAATGCGCAGATTTGAAAAATCAACCAAAACAATCACTATTAGAGATTGGATAACAGAAGACTTACCAGACACAGATTGTTCACCTATCGGACAGAGATTGTCCAGAGATCCACATCTGAGTCTTGTTAAGGTAGAAACTAAAACAAAATCAAAAGAAATTATAAGTGTAATTCTCTATTGTAATATGGACATGGGTACAATAACAGTTCATGAACCAAATGAGGATTATCCATCGGACTACAGAATTGAAAGTATTGATGGTGGACATCGTAAAAGAGCAATTCGTGATTTCTTTTATAATAAATTTCCTTTATACTGTGGCAGATTTTATAGAAATCTTACAGATGAGGAAAAACAAGCTTTTCTAAATTATGAAATGCACTTTACAACATATTATAATTTGGCACCACACGAGGTTGGTTTTATTTTCAGAACACAAAATACTACCACAAAAGTTAACCACCAGGAAATGTTAAATTCCTATGGTTGGATTCCTGTTGCAAATGCCATCAGGGAAACTGTAAGAGAAATTCCAAATCATAACTCAATTCCACATGACCTATTTGAATTAGGGCGTGCTGGACAATATAAACATCTTGCCTTTAATAATGATGGTTTAAGGATTGATGAGATGTTTGCAAGGTTGTTTCACCTTTACTATAAAAACGAAGGACTTTCAACCTCGACAAATGCTGATTTGGTTTCAATGTATAAATCAGATATTTCCGAAACAGAGGTTTCAGAAATTAAGGAAAAGGTAAATGAGTGTTTGGATTTTATGTTAAGGTTAACACTTTGCCGTAAATCAAAACTAAACAACACTTTACCAAAACGTGAGTTTACTCTCTTTTATAGGGTGTTTATGTATCTACAAAAAACATATCCATCATTTAAAATTGAGAACTATGATGAATTTTGGATGTCCTTAAACAAGGTTTTTTCAAAATTCACCAATAAGGAAATGTACGAGCAATCGGACATTTTATCTAAGGTTTCACCCTTTGACCGTAACAAAACAATTGGTGGTCAAGTGTTGGATTGTCTTTCAGAATATGATGCAGTCGATCACGTTGAATATCCAATTAAAATGTTGTTGGAATTAGGATGGAATCCAAGTGACGCTATTATTGTTAAGGACGTAAAACGTAACTTTTCAATTCAACAGCGTGAGGCTAAACTTGCCGAACAGGATTTTAAATGTGCTGTGGATGGTAAACCATTAACACTTGATGAATCCGAGGCAGGTCACATTATTGCTCACACCAACGGTGGATCAACAACCTATGATAATCTTGCCATGGTTAGGGCAAAATGGAATAAGGCAATGGGTTCAATGGACTTAAATGTCTTTAAGGAACAAATGGCTTTATAGTCATATATAATATTTGTTAAACCACGGGCCACAGAAATGTGGCCCAAACCTAGTTAAGGAACAGGAAAATGGCTCAGGTTCAAGAAAAAGTTAAAGCAGAATTGGAAGCTTATAAGAAATATCGTGCTGAAAAAAATGCCGAAGAGAGAACTCCGGATCAATGGGACGATGTTATTGCTGAACTTAAATCCAGAATAAAAAAGATAGAAGAGGATATGGCTTATGTCATGGCTAAAAAATAAATGTTTACTTTTACTAAATATTGTGGTATAATATAATCATAATCAGGAGTAGTAAATGAAGATATGCATTACAGGCGGTGCCGGATTTATTGGTTTTCATCTGGCACAAAAATTATTTAATGAGGGTCACGAGGTCTATGGGTTTGATAATTTTAATGATTATTATGACCCTAGTCTCAAAACGGCAAGGCAAGTAAAACTTGCAGAAATGTCAATTCCTATTGTTGATCTGGATTTGAATAGTCATTTGTTAATTGATTATATGGCACACCATAAATTTGATATTGTAATGCATCTTGCCGCCTATGCCGGTGTTAGACATTCTTTGGTTGAACCAGAAAAATATCTAACAAATAACATTATGGGTACACATAATTTAATTGAGGCTTGTAAAAAGGCCAGAATTAAAAGAATTGTTTATGCATCAACCTCCTGTGTTATGGCCGGTAATCCATTACCTTGGAATGAGAATGAAAAACTTGGTTATCAACTCAATCCTTATGGATATACAAAGGCAACAAACGAATCTCAGTTCATGGCAAGTGATTTTACCTCTGCCATTGGACTGAGGTTTTTTACTGTATATGGTCCTTGGGGTAGACCAGATATGGCCCTATTTGATTTTACAAATAATATTGTAAAAGGTAACCCTATTAAACTTTTTAATCATGGTGATATGATCAGAGACTTTACATACGTTGACGATATTGTACAAGGTATTGGAATTGTTTTGGACCATGCCATGGAAAATGATGTAAAGGACATATATAATATTGGTTATGGCGAACAGGTTCAATTAATGGATTTTGTAGACCATATTGAAAAAAATCTTGGCCGAGAGGCAATTAAGGAATATGTTCCAAAACATCCTGCCGATACACAGGCCACTTGGTCCGATACCAAAAAATTACAGGCATTAGGATATAAACCTACAACACCAATCGGAACTGGTATCACAGCCTTTATTGATTGGTATAAATCTTATTACGGAGTTAATTAATGAAAAAAATTGCAGTCGTTGGACATGGATATGTCGGAAAGGCCGTAGAATACGGCTTTAATACTAAGAAGAATAAATTGTCTCTTATTGATCCGGCACTATATGGAAACTCGGTTGATCAAATGAAAGATGCTGACATTTCATTTGTTTGTGTTCCAACACCATTTGGTAAGGATGGAAAAATTGATGCGTCAATAGTTATTGATGTTACCAAAAAATTACTTAAAAGGACAACCGGATTGGTTGTTATTAAATCAACTGTAATTCCTAGTGTTGTAAAATATTTAAGTGATAGTTATAGAGTAATTTATAATCCTGAATTTTTAACCGAAAGAAATGCCTTGGAAGATTTTGTAAATCCTCCTATGCATATTTTTGGTGGTACTGAAAAGGCCACAAAACAATTGGAGGAAATTTATTCTAAATTTAGTAGATGTAAACCAGCGCCAGTATATCATATGTCAGCACAGGATGCATCGTTTGTTAAATATGGTATAAATAGTTTCCTGGCAACAAAGGTAATGTGGTTTAATCAATTTAAGGATTTAATTGATTTTCATGGTGCTGACTATGATAATATTTCTACTGCAATAGGTACGGATCCAAGAATCACTCACAGCCATACTCAGGTACCTGGCCCTGATGGTCGTAAGGGTTATGGTGGTGCATGTTTTCCAAAGGATACAAATGCTCTTGCCCAATTTGCTGGAGAGGATTACCTAACAATTTTAAAATTGGTAATTGCAGAAAATAATTGTGTTAGGTCACAATACGAATTAGATGATCGTGAAAAAGAACAGAAAGTGAGGTTTGCTTAATGAGTATAATGGATAAATTAAAAAAGAATTCGAAGGTAAAACAGACCTCGATTCTTTCGGAATCCAAATTTTTTAATAATAGGGATATGATTCCTACTGAAGTGCCTATGATTAACGCGGCACTATCTGGTGATATAAATGGTGGACTTGCTCCAGGACTTACAGTTCTTGCTGGACCATCCAAACATTTTAAAACTTCATTTGCCCTTATTATGGCATCTGCATATTTAAAAAAATATCCAGAGGCAGTATTGTTGTTTTATGATTCAGAATTTGGTTCCCCTCAAACATATTTTGAGACATTTGGTATTGATACAACCAGAGTATTACATACTCCTATTACCAATGTTGAGGAATTAAAATTTGATATAATCGGACAACTTGAATCCTTGGAAAGAGATGATAAGGTTGTTGTGGTTATTGATTCTGTTGGTAACCTTGCATCCAAAAAAGAGTTGGAGGATGCCATTAATGAAAAATCTGTGGCAGATATGTCCAGGGCAAAGGCATTAAAAGGTTTATTCCGTATGTGTACTCCTTACTTAGCCATGAAAAATATTCCATTGATTGCTGTAAACCATACCTATAAGGAAATTGGTTTATTTCCTAAGGACATTGTATCTGGTGGTACTGGTATTTACTATTCAGCAGATAATATTTGGATTATTGGCCGTAGACAAAATAAAACAGGTACTGAGGTCACAGGATATGATTTTATTATCAACATAGAGAAATCTAGATATGTTAAGGAAAAGGCTAAAATTCCTATTTCGGTATCTTGGGAAGGTGGCGTTGAACGTTGGTCTGGTTTGCTTGATATTGCCTTGGCTGGCAATTATGTTGCTAAGCCTAGCAATGGTTGGTATTGTCGAGTGGATAGAGAAACCGGAGAACTCTTAGAACCTAAGGTTAGACTTAAGGAAACAATTACATCTGAATTTTGGAAACCTATTTTGGCAGAAACAGATTTTGCCGAATATATAAAGAATGGTTATCAAATCGGAGGCAATTCCATAATTGAGTTTGATGATGAAGGAGAATAAGGACTACGAATTAATCCTAGGTGAGGATACTACTGAAAATTGGAATGTTAGAATCCTCACTGGCGATTTTGTGGAAACAGTAATTGAATATAAGGCAATTGCCTTTAATGAAATAAAAGACCATCTATCCTTTAATTATAATATCGTTTCATCTCCAAGTATTTTATCAGAGGACAACGAAGGTTTACAATACGTTGCTGGTAAAATTTTGGAGGATATTATTGAGAGAGGCCTTGAGGATGGTTCGATAGGTATGATGGATAGGAGTACAGGTGAAGATATTAATATTCGGTCTTCCAGGTAGTGGAAAAACAACATTGGCAAAACCGTTTGCAAAATTAATTGGTGGTGTCCATATTAATGCAGATGAGGTTCGTAAAAGATATGATGACTGGGATTTTACTCCAGAAGGACGCATTAGGCAGGCACAACGAATGCGGCATTTATCTGATGGAGTAGTAATGGCTGGTAAGGTAGCAGTTGCAGATTTTGTATGTCCTACTGAGCAGGCAAGACAAGAGTTTAATCCTGATTATACCGTATGGATGGATACAATAAAGGAAGGTAGATTTGAAGATACAAATAAAATGTTTGAAAATCCTCCTAAATGTAATTATCACGTAGCTAAATGGTTTGATGATACCGATAGACAATTATCAGAAGTTTTTGAAAATTTTAAGGAAAAACACAGTGGCAGTATTTGATTGGAAAAAACCTACCGTACAAATGTTAGGTAGATGGCAACCTTGGCATAAAGGTCATTCTGAATTATTTAAAAGAATTCATGCAATGACAGGCCAAGTTGCAATTATGGTTAGAAATGTTCCTAGTAATACTGAGGCCAATGAAAGAGTCCCAGGCCAAGATGATAACCCTTTTGATATTGAAGAGGTAAAGAAAAATATTAAGGAAGGTTTGGCAAAAGAAGGATTTACATTTTATGAAGATTATGTTATAATAGAAGTACCAAACATTGTTGATATAAGTTATGGTCGAGGTGTTGGTTATACCTTTACCGAACATGATCTTGGCGCGGAGATTCATGATATATCAGCAACAAAAATACGCGCAAAAATGAGAGCAGAGGGTACACTTGCAGACAAACATTGAACAAACAATTCTAAGGAATTTATTAACTGATGAAAAGTATATGCGTAAGGTTTTACCTTTCATCAAACCAGATTATTTTCAGGGTGTTTATAAAACACTGTTTAAGGAGGCAGGTAAATATGTTGCAAAATATAATAAACTGCCTACCACTGAAACATTAACAATAGAATTACAAGACGCCTCAAATTTATCAGACGAACAATTTACCATGGCAATGGAAATTATTCCGTTGTTGTTTACTGGTGAAAAAATTGATGAAAAATGGTTATTGGATTCTACTGAAAAATGGTGTCAAGATAGAGCCATTTATAATGCCGTTATGGAATCCATTTCCATTATTGATGGAAAACACGATACCTTAACAAAAGGTGCTTTACCAGATCTATTATCCAAAGCATTGGGTGTAGGTTTTGATACAGCCGTTGGTCATGACTATATTGAAAATGTGGAGGAACGTTATGATTTTTACCATACCGAAGAGGACCGAATCCCATTCGACCTTGAGTATTTCAACAAAATCACAAAGGGAGGTGTTCCCAACAAAACCCTTAATATTGCTCTCGCTGGTACTGGGGTTGGTAAATCTCTCTTTATGTGTCATGTTGCTTCTGCCGCCCTCGTAGAAGGTAAAAATGTTTTGTATATTACCTTGGAAATGGCTGAGGAAAGAATTGCAGAACGTATTGATGCAAATCTCTTAAATGTGCCAATTGACCAGTTGGATAAATTGTCTAAGGATATGTTTACTGCCAAGGTTGCTGACCTTGCTAGGAAAACAACCGGTAAACTTATTGTAAAGGAATATCCAACTGGTTCAGCACATACTGGACACTTTCGTGGT
>Ga0213860_10000408_pt1 | contig 17196 bp, 20 predicted proteins | sample PICome_3_FD_160118 | JGI IMG/M metagenome (GOLD analysis project Ga0213860, IMG submission 160118) | Coastal seawater microbial communities near Pivers Island, North Carolina, United States - PICO550 | ecosystem: Environmental > Aquatic > Marine > Coastal | place: USA: North Carolina...
GGGACTGATTTTTACACCAAGGCTAGATCCTTTTTTCATGACTAAATCTAAATCCGCGTAAAGTCTTGAGTTGTCATTAGCATAAAAAATCCCGAATGTATCACCGTCTGTAAAAGTCTCGGCATCCGGCGCGGCTGCTTTATATATTAAGCTATTAGTTAACTCATTAGAGCTTGCAAAGTTTCTATTAGCTATAGTCGCCGCACTTGCATCACTAACAATAGTGCCTGCCGTTGGGTTTCTTAATAACGTGATTAATTGGGGGTTATTTGCATCAGCGTCATCAATTCCAACGATTAAAGAATCTACAATTAGTATTCCATCGTCAAGATATTTAAAATAAAGTAATGCGCTATCAGCAGTGGATATACCAGATAAAACGCCAGTAGTGATGTTATATGCATCACCCTCAATAGCGCTAAACGTAGTGCTTGATTGGCTTTCCGAATAGACTGCTAGTCGTCCTCTTTGGGTAACCTGTACTTGCTTAAATCCGCCTGTGCTTCCATTGAAGCTAAATTCTGGGCCTCTAATCGTTGTCATTTCTAATGTCCTCTAAAGTTTCACCAATTTCAGTATCACTAATAACTTCTAACAGTCTAATTATTGCATCTAACCTAATTATTATCTCTTCGTTATAATCAACAATATTATCTTCATAATCACTATTATCTGGCTCAAAACTCATCGGGCAAACCACTCATCGTCATCAATAAAATAAAAAAACTCAATGGTAGTAGTAGCACGACGAAGAACACCACTAGAACTACCGTTGATATTTTTCCCGTTTCCGTCCAGTGTAATTTTTGATCCATCCCCGTTCCTTACTATTACGAAACTATTCTCAACAGGGTACTGTGGGAATGTAACCGTAATACTGTTTTTAGCGTTAACAAACTGATAATCAACCATAGTTACATTAGTTGTCTCAGTTGTTGGTATAACCTTTGTTGCTTCAGCCGCACCATTAAAACTAAAACTATTGTTAGTTGTATTGCCTGGTTCCGATGGGCCTGTGCCACCATCGCTAGTTGATACTTGCCGTAACTGAAACAAACTAAACAACAAATCATTCAAAAATGTATCTGTTTCAAACCCTACTTTATCACGTACTTCAGGCGGTACCTTTAGGGGTAATAAATTTACATCAATAGCCATAATTCTTTACAAATACAGTCGCCGCTTTAAGGGTAAAGTAGTTAGGATCAGTTGCTGTTATCCTAAAAGTACCTTCATAAAAGCTTTCCATCAAATTATAGTCAACTTTTGTTAAAAACTGCCCAGCTTGCCCTACATTTATAAAATTCAAACTCTTCCAAGACCTGCCAGCGTCACCACTAAATTCAACAACTATTTGAGGTTTGCGTTCATCAGCATTGCCATTTCCTCGTTCTATAACAAGCTCCATCTTATTGATAAGTAGCCTCTGTCCAGGGGCATCTATTAAATCACCTGTTAGATTAGGTAAAACTCTAATCCTTTGTATCAGTTCACCGGCATCAGTAAACGTATCTTTGTCTAATTCGTAAACCGAACCGTTTCTATAGTCGGTAACTAAGTGCTTTCCGTAACAAAAAGCGTAACTATTAGCTAGGTGCCTGCCTCCCGCTAAACCGAATGACAGATTAACCCATTGGTTAAATGTCTCGGAATATAAGAAGGTCTTATTGGCCGTTGGAAAAGTGAGAAAGTAAAAGTTTTGACCTTGCCAGTTAAAACAAAAGCCTCTGGCATCATTAGTTGTCTCAAAGCCTTCTATTTGCTGTGAAACGCTAATGGTCGTTACATTCTCTTCAACACTATTCCTAAGCCTATACACCCTTAAATCATCAGCTAAGAAGTATATAAACGTCTCTGTGTTACTAACCGAATAAGGGGCATCTATACCAACCTTAATCGAAGCACCATCCAATCGATCAATCGGTGGATTTCCTTCGCCTGAGTTGTACCAGCGTTCAGTGTTCTCATCACAAAAAAAGTATATAAAGTCCTCAAAAACATATACACGTTTTAGATCTCCTGGAACAGCGTTAGCCGTTGCGTAGTTTAAAGCGTCTATGCTTTGGATGTTTAAAACATCCGTAACACCAAATCGATTAGTAGCACCATCAACAATAACCTGACCATTTAAGAATGCCGCTGTACTAGGGTTTTCAAAGTCAGCATCCGCAATAGCTGCTAAAGTAGTATTGTAGATGTAAGGTGTTGAACCCGTTGCTATAAATAGGTCTGTTCCGTCAGTAGCAAAAACAACCGGATCAGTACCAGGTATATTGCCTAGGTCTTGAGCCACGCCAGCACTATCTACTTTATAAAACTTATCCCCAGATAGTTTATAAAGCTCATCTTTAAATACCGTACAACCTCTATCTGGCTGTGCAACATTAGTATTAGTGTGGAACGTTTTACATCCTGGAAATGGCTGCAAAATGCTTCCAGGCTTGTCTACTTCAATATAGAAGTTTTGCGTTAGTTCAGAGCTTAAGAAAGCCGACCTATTCTTACTTGTAGGGCCAGCTAACTGTATGGGCGCTCTTTTAAAGCTTGTTAATGGCTTCATGGTACGTTGCTTTCAAATACTATTGTGGGTACTGGCCCCATGCTAGAAATATCATGACTTGAGTTGGCAGTATCTATCGCTTTTAAGAAAGAATTACGCCAATATACGGCTGATTGTGGTTCCTGTATGTATTCATACAAGTGATACAAAGTTCCGTACAAGTAAATATTTGGATAAGCTGTTAATACATCGTTAGTCTCGTTACTGCTGCTTAACCCAAGCGGTGAAGACATATAATTAACTTCAATGGCATAACGCTCATTAGATAACGTATCAAATTCAATTTGATTGGTAATTGTGTAGTAACAAGGGAAGCTTGAACGGTTGTTAACGTTTAAAGCTTCAGGTGATACATAGGTCATACTGTAGGGGTATGATGTTTTAACCTTGCTTGTGAAGTCTTCTAGGCCGATGATTTCAGGATAAACTACCAGCTTTACCATTTCCAAGTATCTTGGGGGTAGTGCTAAGTATCTATCATTTGTTGATATCGTGTTCCTAGTTAGTTCATGCATCTCTCGTACACGTAGCTTAGTACCGTTACCGTCTAAGCCATAAATAAAATCTTGTTCGCATAACCTTATAAATTCATCTACCAAGTCTGTAGTAATGTCATTTCTAAATGACCTTTGAATTACCGACTGTACAAAGTTTTGATAGTTATTTAGTGCCACGCTTTTTTGCCTTCTTAACTGGTTTAGGCTTCATTTCGTCCAAAATATGCATGTATTTAGGGCTATAATCTTTGGCGCTTATTATCGCCTCGGTATCTGGTCTATGCCGAACACCGTTTAAAACAGTATGAGTAACAAATCTTACTTTCATAAATATAAAAGGGGGCCGAAACCCCCTCCGCTATTAGCTAACAGTGTAACCAGCAGCGTAATGAGTGATTTGAGAATCAATCTGGCTCATTGGCTGTAGGTAAGCACTAATAGTAACAGTTGGTGAAGTACCAGCTAAAACGCTTCTGATACCGAAATATCTTTCAGATACAGATAAGCTAGCAGGTGGTACAGCTAATACAAACTGGTAACCAGCAACTAACAAATCAGCATTTTGTGCTGGTGCAGTTGGAGTACCAGATTCAAAAGCAACCGAAGCTACAGTCTTTTGATCCGCATCTTGAGCGGCGCTTGAAGCGTACTCAATCTGGAAGGTGTAGTCTTCATCACCAGTAGTTTGGTCTGCTGCAACTTCAACAACGAAAACCACACCTAGAGGCTCGCCGTTACCAATTGATCTATCAAGGGATAAATCAATAACGTTTTCACCTACTGCAGTAGCAGTTAAAGCTTGTGAAGTAGCTAGTGCATTTTGTGCATCAAGTATCATTTTATCTCTCCTATTAAGAAATTAGGCTTTCAGTAGTAGTTAACTGATCAACCATTCTAACTGGAATGCCCATAAAGCGAAGTTCAAAGATACTTTGGCCGAATTGGTTAAGTCCTTGCTCAACACTAAGAACGCTTGAAGACGTTTTTCTTGCTGCAGTTCTAAGAGCCGCCATAACAGTTCTGTTTGCATAGAAAACAGGAGTAATACCAGCTAGTGAAGGCATACGAGCAACAGCTTGATCCATAAGGTCAATCAAGAAAGTTGAAGCAGTAGTAGCTTGAGTGCTAGTAGTAGCTTTAAGGTCTGAAATATCAATGTTTGCAATACGTGAAACATATCTCCAATCCTTAACAACTAGACCAGTTTTAATCTGCCAATGATCCTGGTAAGCACGCATTCTGTTACCAGCTATACCCGCAGTAGTTTCAACAGTAACTAGTCCGATATCTTCATGATATAAACCAGCTTGTGAACCTTTTGGATAGATTGAGTAAGCAGAGTTATCACCCCAACCAACTAGATATACTGAGCTGTTATCAGCACCAGCGCCACCAGCCAAAAGAATGTTTTGGCCGTTATTGTCTGAAGTGCTGTTATACATTTCAGCAAAACCAACAAACTCTTCTGGATTAGCTTGTGAGCCATAGAATAAAGTTTGCGCCCATTCTTGGTTCATAGCTTCTAGATATGCTGAAGCTTCAGAGATTCTAAAGTTAGCAACATCACCATTAAGCTCTGCAAGATCTTTATCAACTTCAGAGTATGATTCTAACATCGCACACTGTACGTCGAATTGAGCAGTAGTTGATTTACTAGGAGCAATACCTTCGTTGTATTTTCTCCAATAAACCGCAGGGAGTGAAGTTCTTTGAGTGATACGCTCACCAGTTGGTAAGTTACCTTCTTTAAAAGGCATATCTAAAAGAATTTCGTTAGTTTGTGCGAGCATTTCGCAGATTTTAGCAATCTTATGATCAGGACCAAAACGCTTAGCTTGATCAAGTAAGGTTACTACACTGTTACCTAAAGTAGCCATAATTACCTCTGTTTAGTTTCCGTAAAATATTTGAGCCGCGCTTTTATTAACCGGCTTTGGTTCATTTTTCTTAACACTCTTTGAGACTTTTGTTACTTTCTTTACACGCTTATTACTAGCAACTTGTTTGTTTTGTTCACACAAAGCATCAAGTAAAACGTAAAATTCATAACCTTGTTTATTGGCTGATTCCATCGGTATATCAAGCTTAGCTAATGCTGATTCCCATTTATCGAATCTCTTTTCACGTTTGTCTGGATCTTGGAGGTCTGGAAACTTCTTGTTAAAGAGTTTTGCTTGCTCTAGTTTTTCCGCTTGATTGTGTTGTTGCTTAGCTTGATTGAGTTGTTCAACACCATCGTTGAGTCTCTTTCTCTGCTTGGCAATTTTGCGCTCAAGTCTTATGTACTCGCTAGAATCTTCATCAAGCAAATCGTCATTCAACTGTTTCTCAGCTTCGACAATATCCTTTTCAAATTCTGTTAAAGTTGCCTCTAAACGTGTAACACTTTCACCGAGTACAGATATAATCTGATCCGCTTCTTTGCGTTTCTCAGCTACTTCCTGTGTTTTCTTTGTATAGTCTCTCTGTCGTTCATAACCCTTTTCTAATTCTTGAATCTGATCAGCGGTGTACTCTTTTCCGTCTATTTCAAAAACGTCAATCGTATCGCTTTCTAGTTCTTCCTTACAACCGGTTGTTTCGTCATGCTCGTCAGTGTCGTCGGTGTCGGATTCTTCAACGTCTGTTGTTTGCTCTGGCAAGTCTTCAGTTTCAGTATCACTAACGACTGATTCACTAGAATCACTATAAAATATAGTGGGATCTAGTTCTGAAGGTTGTTCATTGGTGGGTTGAGAAGTGTTCTCAGTGTCCATAGAATGAGTCCTCTTAAAGTTTACTATATGTTCTATTTTTCGTCAAATTCCGCCTTCTGAGCGTCTATAATATAACCATTTAGCTCCTCTACAATCCTAGTAAGTGCTGACATTTCTGCCCTAATCCGTGTGTTGTTGTACTCTGTATCTTCTGACTCGCAAAACTCCCAAAATATGCTTTCTTTAACCTGCTTTATAGCGTGCATAAAAATAGGGTTTTTATTTAGATCTAAGGCTGCTTTAGCTTTGGCAAAAGTGTCATCGCCATGTATTTCTTCAGTCATTTGTACCTTTTCCTGGAATATCAGTTTGATATTTAAGCTCTAGTTCATCGTATTTTCTAGTTGTATCAACAAAGAACTTCTCTGTTTCTAGCTTAAGCTTTTCAATCTCAATTTCGTTGTCAGCCTGAGCTTTAACTAGATCAGCTTGAGCCTTAATTTTCTCAGCTTCAGCTAATGGGTTCTGTAGTTGCTGTACTTGTGCTTGTAACTGTTCAACTAACCCCATTAATTGCTCATTTTGAGCTAATAAGGTTTGCTGTGGCACTTCAGGATCATTTAATACCTTGGTGATATCATCAATACCAAGCTTTTCAGCTAGCATCTTAGTTACGTTATAGATCTTTTTCTGGTCAGATAACACAAAGCCTTTCTCCTGATATCTTTCTAGGAGTGATAGCAATGCACCCATATTAGCCACCACCGTTTCTGTATCATCAGCGGCTAAGCCTACAGTTGTGCTAACTTGATGCTCATAACGCCAGGCTCTAGGATCAATTGATAGCTGCTTACCTAGTACCTTTATTTCAAAAGCCTCATTCTGATAGTGGGCAACCATCCACGCTAAGCCTTCATAAAGCTGTCTAAAGCCTGTTTCAGCATAAACCCTAGCTACCAGCTCAATCTTGGCCTTTTGTTCGTCCTGTACGCCCTGGAAGCGTGTTGCGGTCTCTCTATAGAGCGCATCAGAGTCTAAGCCTTGATTAGATGATTGTATTCCTAGTGAATTAGCCTTTTTGCTGTCCACATACTGGGTAACTTGTAAGGCTTTATCCCCGATGTATGGGGTTACTAGAGGTTGTAATGCATCAGCACCTAGGCCACGCTTTTTCTTTCTAACAATGCGGTTAGGTCTATTAGTTAACAGATCTTGCATGTTAATTTCTTCGTAATGAGCTACAAACCCAGGGTTATTTACCTGATAGATGTTATCTAGGATTGATCTCATCAATTTGGTTTGAATTTTCTGGCTTTGCTTGGCTATTTCAGCTCGACCGTATCCAATAAGCTTATTAGGAATAGGTATGGCTGATAAAATCGCGTAGGGGATAATTTCAAATTGCTGATTGTCTAGTATGGTTGTACCAACTTTTACTATACGTCTTCGCTCTGCAATTCCATCGCCGTCATAATCTACTTTTAGATACATGAATTGAACGGTTAACTCGTCGTTAGGGCTGTGGTTGTCGTCATTAGCTTCTGGTAATGTGGTTATATTGTCGCCGCCTTCATTGCTAAAACGTCTATCATTAATACCTTTATCGTCTAGCTCTGTTTCAGATAGCTTTTTAACTTCATCCTCATCATAACCCATTTGGATTAGATCAGACCTTGTTAGAACTTCCTCATGACCTACAATTTCAGCATCTTCTAAGCAAGCAACGCCTTTAGTAATCCTAAAGTTTTCAGGTGGTACGTTGATTAGCTTGTAATACTTTTTGTCTTGTTTGATCTTGAAAGTAACCTGTCTTAAGTCGTCTTCTTCGCTCTCGATGACTTCAATTTCTTTCAAATTCTTGTCGTTTTCTAGGTCTTCCAGTAATAAAGCTTGTTCTGACTCATCAATACCCTTGTATTTAAGCTCTTTTACTGTTTCTTCTTCTATATACTCAAACTTAAGCACACCATAAGATATATTTCCGTCTTTCATCCAATCAGATAAAACTTTGAATGAGTTTGGAGAGTTTTTAATTATGTAATTAATGTACTCTGTCTTTTCTTCTGCTTGTTGAATATCAACTTGGCTGTCTGTGGTAGGGTTGAACTTTAACGGGCTGTGAGCGCCTAAAAACGTTCTTACTAGGCTTGGATGGTCGCTTTCTACAGTATCAAATACATCTCTACTAGTAACACCAGATAAATAGTTATGCTCTGGCTTCTCCGGTAGGTCGCCAGTGTAATAGTCTAGGTTTTCACTAATACTGCTAGCCCATCCGTGATCACTACAGCTAGCTAGGGCGCTATCTACTAAATGCCTTAATCTTTGGTCATCCATTACACTATACCTAAATCTGGGTAATTTATATCATCGTCAAACTGAGCATCATAAGACTTGTAACCAACTGGTACGGCGTATCGTCTCATCATGTAAGCATATCTAACCGCGCTTATAGCGTCATCATGCTTCTTAACTATCTTTCCATCTTTTCTATGGTATGTTCTAAACTCATCAAAAAAGTCGGCGCATGTATCAAATACTTTAAACTGCCCATTTTGCATTAAATCGAGTAACTCAAGTATTCCTGCTTCCACAGAGTTACCACCGTCCTCAAAGGTTGCACGCTCATCAAGCATGTTAATACCTTCGTTTTGGTAAGTAATACGTAACTGCTCACCAGCACCTTTATCATGTTGTAGACCATCGTGAGGCCACGACCAAGGGATTTGACCCCATGCTCTAACCTGGTTAGCAATAACCGCGACAGGCTTTTTTCTGTATTTTGAGACTCTAGTAACATAGTAATTTTCATTGTCTTTATCCCACACAAGTTGGACACATGCAGTAGGGTGATCCCAACCAAAATCAATCCCATTAATTACATAAAAATGCTTAGGTATGGCAAACGATTCGCAAGTAATCTGAGATTCACTAACCGGAAAGATCCGACCAGACCCTAACTGTGGAATACCCTTTGCTCGCGCTTCTCTTTCGTGCTCTGGGTAATCAGCTATAATCTGGTCTTTTTCTTCCTGTGTATAATGATCCACGTCATAAATGGTCATTGTCACCACATGCTTCATTAAGCTTGGTCAAAGTCTATAATGCCGCTAGCTGCCCATTGAATATCAAACTGGTCAGATGCCAAGCTAAATACAGAGCCGATATCAAAGTATGCTATAGCTCTTTTGCCAGCGTCAGTATCATTATAGATAATTCCCCATCTTGCATTAGTTGGGTTAGAACCATTAACAGCAATAGAAATATTATCACCATCAAACACGCCTTTACCGCTAGATAGAGTAACAGACACATTAGTAATAGTCTCACCACCGGTAGAATAGTTACCGCCTGGCGTTACTTCATTTGTGCTGTAGTTAGTAGATCCACCTGCGCCCCATCTTGGATCAGCATCAGTAACCGCCGGTGTAACCGCGTCAGTTATGAAAGCTATCTTGATAGTATCGCTGCTTAAGTCGTGCAACTTAGAAAGCACATCTACGAAAAATTGATCAAATACAAAAACATCACCCGCTGCCATGATTAATCTCCTATCTTATGTTTTGGGTTCTATAATCACCCAAGAGGGCGAATTCTTAACTACTGTTGCAGTGCTTTTACTGGAAACAACTGATTCTACTGTACCAGTAACATCTGGTTGCGGTAATTCAACCAAGAATCCCGCTTGTAATCCTCTAGCCGTACATGAGCCTGTATTAGCGCTAATTGGGCCAGCAGGTCCGGCAACCACAGTTACATCGGCTTGATTTCCTCTACCTAAACACTGCGCAGTATTACCGCTAATTATAGACGATCCAAGTGTTAAAGTGATGGTTACTAGGTTACCCCAACCAATAGATGTGTTAATCCATCTACGAGCCGTAAATGAAGCTGTAGAAGCACTAGAGACTGTATAAAGTCCGTTAGCCGCCAAGCTAACTGTACCGGTTGCGTCTCTTATTTCTAGCTGTTGTCCGTTAGCTGGAATAGGTGAGCTGCCAGGTGCATTATCTAGAATTGATAACACGTTTGGATCATCATAAATTGGATCACTAATGTCTACATAAGTATTATTAGTATCTGGGTTAAGTGTTACAGGTCTTGTATATACCACTCCGTCTATAGTTACTTGTAGCTCTAAATCACCAAACGGCAACTTATCTTGTACAACATCAAAAGTTATATTTTCATCATCAACAACGGTTAAATTGTTTTGTGTTACCGAATAAGTACCGCTAACTAGCTGTACTAAAGTAGCACTTGTCCCGCCGTTACCAACTTGAACATTAACGCCTGTGTCAGACATTTTAAATGTGTCATCAGTGCCAACCAGAATTACCGCTCGCTGATACGGGAACGCACCTTCGATAATTATATACGTTGGCAAGTAGTAAAAATTACCGCTAGTAGACCCGTAAAATTCTACCTGCAATAATCCGGTACCATCAGTTGTGATAGTGTCGCTAGCTTCTAGTGTTAAGTTGTTCTCTGGATTTACAGTGGTGGGGCCTTCTACCGTTGCCCCCGAACGGAGACGCATATTGGTTGGGTCTCTGGGTGCCGATGATCCGGCGTTAGCACTAAAAGTTACCGTATAAGCTGTACTAGCTTTAAGGTTAGTAAAGTTGATTGTGGCTCGTTCTGTTGATCCACCAGTTTCTAAGGATAATGTACCACCTATAGCAGTTTTCCAGATCGGATCACTGTATAAACCGTCACCAGTTTGGGCAATCTGTAACCCTGTAAATCCCTCGACCGCGCTATTAACGTTAAAGGTTTGATCACCTGAGTTGGTTATCGTAACTTCAACAACGTTGTTAAGTGTGCTTGTTGGGTTTACTAAAGTGTCTCCTTTGCTAAAAAGGTTCCACCCTGTAACAGATGATGTACTAGTACCGCCTAAGTTAATTCTTAATTGATCAGCCATTATAAAGTTACCCTAGTTGCGTATGATAGGGCGCTCTCCCTGGAGTTAGTATCAACCGCAGTTACTGCAAAATCATACGTCTTACCAGCCGTTAAACCGGTTAATGTGTATGAATTATCAAAACGATTAACCGCCGCATTACGTGAAAACTCTGCATCACCATCAGTTATGTTCTTAATCCAAATAAAATACTTAACGTAAGTATCAAAATATAATTTGGATGGTACATCCCAAGCTATGTAGGCGCTTGTTGTGCCTTCAGCTCTAGCGTTAACATAGAATGGGAATGGGACATTGCCAGCCTCAGCCCAAACGTAATAGTTAGGATCGTTATCTACAGTAGCAACACCAAAATTACCGCTAACTACTTCTGTGCTACCTGCGCCACTAGTGAAAGTTTCCTGTGTTGTGGTTCTGTCACGCCATCTATTCATCGCGCGGGTAGATCCTCTATATGGAAATACCGGAATAGTCGTAGTCTGTGACCATCCAGCATCCTCATAAAAAGCGCCTAACTTACCAACACAATATTCTAACGACTGACAACCAATACTCGCATTACCTAACGGGCTACCTGATTCAATACGGGGGATATATTTAAACCCATTCGCTTCTGTCGCTTCGAAATCATTACGATTAGTGAATGTGGCTGTTGTACCTAGCGGAACATCCAAATTACTCCATCCGTTTATAGAATAATTATCAATGGTCGCGTTCTGTGTGCCACCCCATGCAACCGCTAAAGCTAATGTAGTTGTGGTATTACTCGGATCAAAAAAGAAGTTAGTTATTCTAGGATCTGTTTCACACCTGAATAATGCAGCCGCAAGTGGGCCAGTATCGCTTAGATCACAATTCAAATATGAAATATCGTTGAACGTGTGCAAGCCTCTTCCTGACAACACCGTACTATATGGAGCCAAACCAGCAACTGCGCCTAAACCATCATAATCAGGCAGGGTAGTACCATACGATACAAAACTATCAACAACTGTGTCTTTTCCTGTTATCTGATTAGGAACAAATAAATCAATGCCGCCGTTAAATACATTAACAGTCCAGCATGACGTGATTTTACAGTCCTCGTTGAAATTCAGACCTGATCCGCCAACTGTATTCTGTATCGCAAGCGTTATTGTTGATGATGTAGTGATCGATGGGAACGTATTAATACTTTCTGAATCTAAAACACCGCAATTCTGCATCTCTGAACGTTTAACAGCATAGTGAGAGTGTCCAGATGGGCCAGGTTGATTAGCAGTATAACCTTGAGCTGCACTAGACGAGTAACCACCTAATCTAACCATGGATCGACGGGTAGCACACTCAATGCCCTCAAATACAGATAAAACGTATCTAGACCAGCCATAGCCATAACAATATTCTAGTAAACCCTGTTGAGAGCTAAATATACCGCCACATATCGTGTTAGGTTCAAACTCAACAACGCTACCAAAACTACAAAATCTGAATATGTTATAAAGCGACTGACTGAAACTAGCGCCGCCTTTCTTCATATTTTCGGTATTAATACCATAAACCCTAATATGATCTTGGTTGTAGTCATTAACGCCACGATCACCAGCAGGTGACTTGGTATCACCAGCGAACTGTAACACCCGATCTAAGCCTTGACCATCCAGCGTCACATCCATTGGAGTTTCAGCCATAATGATAAAAGGATCTAAGGCAGTACCAGCAGGGGGATAAATACCAGTCAAACCGCCAACTCTAGCATCTAGATAAGCAATAGTGTTCTCAACGCCTGTGTATGTACCATTACGAATAACTACACGTTTAATACTGCTGTCTGCTCTAGCGGCTGCTAAAGCTGCCTGATTTGTCGTATAGGTTTCACCAGCTCCAACATAAATTATATTTGCTGACGTTAAACCTATGTGTAGCCTTACCGTAATTTCATCCTGTCCAGCACTATTTTTACAGCCAATTACGAAGTAATGAGAGTCATTAGGTTGAACACTCGCAGACGTTGGCAAGGTTGAAGTATCCAAAGTAACAACACCTGACTTAGGATCAATAGTTGCTTCGTCTGGATGACAATCAAGATAAAAGTTATAGGTGTTTGGTGAGTTAGTTAAGATTGGTGTGTATGTAAACGTAGCACCATTAACCACAAACTCATCTGTAGAATTGTTAGTAAGGTTGGTTTTATCCAATGTAGGCGCTGTATCTGTAGTTGGTTTTAAAGCCAATCCAGAAGGATCTATTGATCTATAGACAGAATCATTGCCTGGCGTTATAACGTGTGTCTGAGCCGTTAAAGTAGCGCCTGGTGTGTTAGTAGATACAAAGCCTTGAATACCTGTAACGCTGACTGATTCAGGAGCTGATTGAACGATTGGATCAGCAGGAGTTGCCCCTAATGGATCGTCAATATTAAGCGTTATTAACTCGCCTCTAGCATGTCTATCAAGTCTCAATACTTCTTGCTGACTTAAAGCGCGGTTCCAGATACCAACTTGACCAATGACACCAATAAATACCTCGGCAGGTGTACCGGTGAAATTCAGGTGACCAATACGTGGAGTTATAGAGTTTGTGTTACTTGGTGTGGCTGATATACCATTAGTTTGCTGTAATATGCCGTCTAGATAAATACGCCAGTTAGTACCGTCACCAGTAAAAACCATTGAATGCCAAACATCTAAGGTGGTGGCGATCGATGTTGATAGAAACGATGCGCCTATCCGTAGTTCGAAATTATCGTTTTTTAACGCCAGCATCCAATCCAGAAACGGGGAAGTCGCAGTCGTCGTGAACTGCTTATTGAATAGCTGCCTAACACCTGAATTCGTCGCGGTACGTTTTATAAAAGCATAAATTGTAAAACCTGAACCATCATCTAAGTTGTGCTGTGCTTGATGGTTGAGAACATAACCATAATTACTTGTTCCGCCATCAGTAGTGATACCAGTGCCAAGTGGTGATGATCTATCTAAGCCGCCAATTGCTACGGTGTTTGTAGTAGCTTGATAATCTGTTAAATCTACCGCTTGTTGGCCAGGACCAAAAGAGAAGTCTGAGAAGTATTTACAACCCTCAGATATTGGTAAGTAACCTGGACCCCCAAGCTTAACTATATTTTGAATCGCCATGCCTAATTACCTATGGTTGGCGTTATGAGAACTTATTACCAGTATATACAATCGCGTTATTTGTTCCTGTAGCGTTAAGCGCTGCACCTGTGTTGTTTTCCACAACAATACCCCATTTGCGGGGTAGGATTTTCCATGGTAACTCAAAGTCAAAAACATAATCCTGATCTGATGTAGCATCAACGATGATTGAACCAAGCTTAGTAAAGCAAAACTCTTCGCCGTCTGCAGTATAAGCAGCGTCTGAACCTGAAGCACCGCCAGTGTAGGCAGTTGATGCAGCATTAATATCTTTGTATAGATAGAAGTCTATAGAGCTGTTAGCCGTTGGAGATGTGCCTACCTGCACTGAACCCCCGATGTGAGCGCCTACAAATAGATTCGTGCCATTATCTACAACGGTTGATTCTCTCCAAGAGCCATCAGCCAAACTTGTCAAAGTTAGGGTCATTGCCGTGGTTGTGCCATATACTAAAGCCATGATTAAGACCTCGCCAAAGTAACGTCAGATACAGTTACGCGCGGCAATCCGTACTTCTGAGCTAGTGATTGTTGATCGTTTTCTAAAGCCTTTAAAGCATCGGCTTTGTCTGAAGCTAAAGAACCATTTTGAACAAGTAGATCAATAATTGACTTAGTAGCCGCATTATTAATATCTATCATTTCACCTGATTCTAATGCTTTCATAGCGTATTTAATAACACTATTAGTAGCTGCTAGAGTCTCTAGAGTATCAAGAATTGATTTGCCAGTTGTATAACCTAGGTTTTCAACGATGTCTAAAGCGGACAATCGTCTAGGGCCAGGTTGATTAACTGTATTAATATAATCAGCGGCTAGGGCATCATTTAAGCCGGATAAAGCTGTTGGATTTTCATCTATTAGCTGCTTAAGTTTTTCCTTGTTCATTTCTTTCTACCTTTCTTCTTAACAGATTTCTTTTTCTTTAACATCGCTGCGCTTGGTTTGTTATATGCGCCTGTCGGTGTACCTTTCTTCATGCTTTATTCTCCCTATCAGCATCCAAAAACATCCGCACAACTTCAGACATACCTAAGAGCGGTGTAAAAGTAATAGCCGTAAACGTTCCTAGCTGGCCATTCTGTGTCCTTGTCCTTCCCTCTGAGTAGATGTCAGGCGGTGGTTCCTCATCAAACCACACCCCATCTAATGTTGGGCCTTGCCATTTCTCCCGCCCTTTCTCGTAGGACTTGAAATACAAGAGACTATAGTCCGTAGTATGATCACCGCCCCATCTAACCACAACGCTATCTAAAGCGTTTTTAATACCCATTGCTCGGTTTATCTCTTTTAACCTAGCTTTAGGTATCCAGCCCATCCCCCAAGAATCTTGGCTTGCTGGGTCACCAACCAACAGCCTTTGGGGGTTTTCTCTTGTAGACTCGCCAGTAACACCAGCGGCCCACATGATCACGGGCTTGTTAAAAACAGCTCCTTCCCACCAATCAGGATATTTTCCTGTTAAGTGGTATGCCCATTCAGCACTACCACAAATTGATTTACCAAGTTGGTTCCCTGCCATTAATAGACGTTCGCAATGTCCGTCCTTCCCTATAGCATGAAATTCTCGCTGTTTTTTATAGGGCTTATAAGTTTCAAGTTTATTAACTTTCTCTCGATATTGTAATTCTTCTACGATATCGATTATTTCAGCTTTTTTATCATCGGGTAGCTTAGCTATCGTCTCCGGTGTTAGCTGTTTTAACAATGTCTTGTAATTTGTCGGTAAGTGATTTGTCACTTTCGTCCTTAACGCTTACATCTTGCTTAACATGTTGGCTATCATGTAATCCAAGGTCTCTAATAACTATAGACGCATTATAGTCACCTGACATACCGCCCTCTAGCTTCTCGCCTTTGATCCTTTCGTCGATATAAGCCATAACCTTTCCATGCTCTGGCATTCTTCTATAGTTTTCTAGAGTGTCAGTTGAAATACATAAATGAGTTGACAAGCCGTAAATAGTGTAAGGTCTTTTCTTTGGAAGGTAATCAACCCCGTCCTTTGTCATCTGGGCTTGTGGCCTAGGATTAGAATCAACCCAATCAAAATACTTATTAGCCTCATGAAAAAGCTCGTCTGGCTCGTAAGCAACCTTTCTGCCAGCATTTTTCATTATCTTTGTAAAAACTTCGCTATAACTCATAAATAACCGAATATAGGTTTACTCTTTTACGTGTTCACCATTTAACTTTATCTGCCCAATAAGCAGCCGACATTTTACCCTTTTTGATATTATCAGCATGTCTTGCCTTAAAAGAACGTGATCTAGCTGTGTTGCCTTTATCACCTTTAACGCTTTGTTGGCCAAATCTTATAAGCTTGATATCGTCGCCATCTTTAGCTAGAACAGCATGGCTTTTGGTGGGGTGCTTTGGAGTGCGCTTAGGTTTGTTGTAACCGCTGAAGGTTTCTTTTCCGCGCTTGACTGTCATATCTTGCCTAGTTTATTGGTTAGAATATCAACATCATTAATCTTAGATAAATCAGTTTTGAAGCTTGGAGACCGCATTAAACCTATCTTTTTTAAATTAGATCTCACTTTGTCACGCTTAAACTTAACAATTGTATCCTCATTAAAAGATACGTTCTTTTTATAAGTCTGTGATTTACCTTGTATAATCATGTGTACTTAATAACACATTATAGCACAAAAAGCAAGCAAAGGCCCCCAGTTTACTTAAGGCCAATGTTGCCCGGCCAGGAAACTCCCAACCCAAACTAATTATAACCCATAAATCAAAAAACACTCTAGTAAGTATTGACTGTGTGACTAGTCATATATATTATGTACTTAAGTTGATCGAAACTGATTAACACAAACAACAAGGGCAAACATCATGAAAACAGAAACAGTTAATGGGGGTTTTATATGTTCATAGAACCTATGCTGATTATTTTTCCGTGCATCTCAATGGTTATCCTTGGCGTTACAGTTATTCTTGTCGGTCTTTACGCTCAGGTGTTTTTGTGGAGGTATGCAGATGAAATTTTTAATTTTGTAGCTAAATTAGCATTAATAATCTGGCCGATAATCACGGCTGGTTTTTACCTGGCGTATTTTATGTCATAACAAATTGATAGAAATAAATAAAATGAACAACAAAGAAAGAAAACAACTACAACGCCAGCGCAAACGTGAAGCTGGCTACGTCCCATTAGAAGTGTGGGTTAAAAAAGAACATAAAGAACGTTTAAAGGAAGTAGTTAAAGAGCTGAATAACATAAATCACAAACCATAAATAAGCATTGCGGCATCCCTGCCGTGATCATTAGTCCTCTCAGACCAATTAGTAAACTGTTTGAATTTCTCTTTGCTATACTTTGTAAGGCTAGGGTCAGGTCTAACAAAATTGAACGTAACTGAGTCAGATCTTA
>Ga0213860_10000410_pt1 | contig 17165 bp, 6 predicted proteins | sample PICome_3_FD_160118 | JGI IMG/M metagenome (GOLD analysis project Ga0213860, IMG submission 160118) | Coastal seawater microbial communities near Pivers Island, North Carolina, United States - PICO550 | ecosystem: Environmental > Aquatic > Marine > Coastal | place: USA: North Carolina | collected...
GTAATGATCGCACTTGGGACGCTGCAAATCTATATGCAACTGGTGCTCATGTAGCAGGCGAAGAAGCTCAGACTATTCAGGCATTCAACGAAGCTCGTGACATCATGATTGAGGTCATGAGAAATGAGGATGTAACCGTTGGTGGTCACACATCTCTGACTCAGGTTAAGGACCTCACCATCACTGTTGATCAGGCAAGTCCAACATGTCAACAGCAGGAAGCAACCATCACATCGTTGGTTCTTCTACTCACCAATACAATCAATAGTGGAACTTCTCTATACTCTGTCACTAGAACATTCTCTCAGGGACCATGTGATGATGTAAGATCTGCTATCACTACACTCGCTGCTATTCCTATCAATGCAGTTACAACTCCAGCGTCTCTCGCTGGTGTAACTAGAACTGTTTCTGCTGGTTCCTGTGAAGATGTAAGATCTTCCATCACCACACTGACTCAGATTGTAACTGATACTATCGCAGGTAACATTACTCTATATGATCTTGCGAAGACTGCATCTGAAGGGTCTTGTGAGGACACTAGAGTTACTATCAATACTCTGTTTAAAATCGTAGAAGATGCTGTTGCAACTCCTACTTCTCTAGGCAGTGTAACTAGAACTATCTCTAATGGTTCCTGTCAGGACATTGCATCTGGTATCACTACACTATTCAAACTTCTCACTGATACTATTGAGAACCCTGGATATATTGACAGTGTTGCTAGAAATCCAGTTCCTCTCGGTCTAGAGTTTGGTCCTTCTATCAATGCGAATAGCTCCAGCACCAACTCTTACCTATACTTCACACTAGATGCTGGTGTATACAGTAGCACCACACCTACAACTGACGAGACAATCACTCAGCATACAACATATCCTGAGTGTGTTGATCAAGCATCTACTATCCGTCAGTATTTTGCTAACATCTCTACGATTATTCAGACTGGACTAGCATCTGTTGCTCGTACAGAACCACCTACTCTAACAACAGAACTTGCTGCTAGAGCAACTGTGTGGACTCTAGACAACAATGGTTCTAATCCACATAACCTAGAGACTGGAACTGCTGTCAGACTTGTACCTCGTCCACGATATGATACTGTAACTAATCAGTATGTTGATGTTGACAAGCGTCTTGTTAGACTACCAAATGGTTTTGAAACTAATGAGAAGTATTATGTCATTGCTCCTGGTAGAACTACAAAACCAGAGGATTACTCCAGTATTGGTGCATTTGATGGTTCTGATCAAACTAAGATCATGCTTGCAAGCAGCAAAGAGAACGCTGCTGCTGGTATCTACATCCACTCTGCTGAGGTTGAGGATATTCATCCTGATGTTGAGATTGACATCTATAACTTTGTCCTAGATGACAACTATGATCTCCATCAGTATTCTTGTGAACTTGATGGTGTCAGCAACACTAACATCAGAACAGATGTACCACACATCTTTGATGTTCCATTCCCTAACATCACTGGTCACACTGTATTCTTCAGAGCAAATGAAGGTGGTCAACTACCACTAGTAGGTTCTGCATATGCATCTGATCCTACTGTTGCTGATGGTAATGGTAGAATCCTTGGTAATGTATACTTCTTTGCTCGTTACATCAATGAGAAAGTCTTCACCATCTATAAGACAAAATCAGATGCTGAAGCTGGTGTAAACGAAATCACATTCCAGCCTGGAACTTATGACTTCAGCGTCTTCGCTAACAAGCGTGAGTCGCCTATGAAGTTTGATCCCGCTTTCACAAATCCTGGAACTGCCCCAGTGATCTATGGTAAGTGGTATCTACAAACTGAGAACGATCTAGGAACTGATCAGATCATCGGTCGTATCAGAGAATATGCTGATGGTATTGATAAGACAAACGACTCTTACTTTGAGCGTGTCAAGGATGAGCGTGATGCACTTGATAGAATCTATCGCTTGCGTTATGTCATTCCATCATATCTACAGTCTGCTCGTGATCCTATCAACGGTTTCACAATTAAGACTAGAACTGACGAAACTAGAAAACTCGTACCACAGAAACTGGTACTGAAGCCTGTATCTGGTAATGTAACCAAGGCGAGATTCTTCAACCCAGTTCAATCCAATGAAGTCATTGGTGTTACTAAGTCTGAGTTTGAGACACTAAACCTCAACCCCGATGTTGAGTATGATCCATACAGAAAAGATCTGACTGGCACTACTCAGTATGCTAAGAAGATCGAGACGCAGAACTATGTCACCATGACCATTGAGTCTGGTAGATATTTCACTGCTCCTGATAACAATGACTACTTAGAGTTGAATGTTATCAACCCTGAGATCACTAACGCTGCTCTCATCAACGAGACATTTACTACAATCAAGGTTACTGCACCTCAAGGTGGCAACTTTGTTGCAGATAAAACTCAGTCTTCTGATGCAGTTAACCGTGTTGAGTGGTTCGGTAATTCTTCTGGTTATGGTTATCTACATGCTATCACAAATGTTCCTGGAACATCTGACTGGTACATGATCCTTAAGGGTGTTGTAGGTGCTCTCACATTCGACACTATTGAGAATATCAGAATTGGTCAAGGTGCTGCATTCTCCGATCTACTTGCAGACCCTGACTTTGGTAAGTCTCTTGTTATTAAGGAACTAATCCGTAAGAACTATCCAGAATATTACTACAGACAGAACGGAGCACCAGTTTATACTGTAACTCCTGGTGATATCATCGAAGACGATGCTGGTATTCAATACTACATTGAGTCTGTTACTGATACTGGTGTTATCGATGATACATTCTACATCTTTGATGTTGAAGAGGTACAACGCCGTATCTTCGGTCAGCAAGATGGTATCTACTATCTAACTGCTGTTCGTGGTAACATCTCACCATTCCCACAGGGTGCTGGTAACCTAGGCAACTTCAGGAACTTCAAGTTCTCTCAGCCTATCAGCAAACTATATCCACTTAACTACAAGAACGATCCTCTCTGGTATCAGAAACTGGATGCTACATTGGTTGATCCTCCTGCAACATACTCTGCTGCAGACAACTATGTACACGGTCTTGTAAGAGTTAACGACTTCAAGGGATCGATGACTAAGGAGGCAATGATTGATCTCCTAGCAACACCTGCACTTGAGGGTAATTCTTATACTCAGGTCAGCTCTACTGTCGATAACAGACTGATTGCACAAGAAGGTAACGCTGCATCTGGATCTGAGGATCGTAAGATTCCTATTGCTGGTGACAGCACAGTCATGAGTGATCAGCGTTACTATGTTGAACTTCGTCGTCCATCTATTGCTCGTGCTGGTAACCACACCTTTGAATACCTAGGTTTCGGTCCTGGTAACTATTCAACTGGTCTACCTGCTCGTCAGGAAGTTGTACTCACAGCAACTCAGGACTTCTACGCACAGTCTAAGAAGCAAGACGGTGGTCTCGTATTCTACACTGGTTTGAACTCTAATGGTGACCTATACATTGGTAACCGTAAGATTGACGCTATCACTGGTGAAGAAGAGTTCCTAGAGTCTGCAACACTTCAGGATTCTGCTGATGATGACGAGACACTAGGCAACCTCGTTACTACATTCGATACACCTGTTACATTCAACGAATACATCACTGTTAACGGTGGTGAAGCACAGGATCGTCGTAGTACATTCAACTCCCCAGTTCTCATCAATGTTCTAGGCACTGTAAGAGAGGCAGCACTAACTATCTCCTCCTTCGTTGATCCTGCTGTTGATGATGGATCTCTAGATAGAAACGCTTTCCTTAGAAATCAGGAAACCGAGGGTGATATTGTCATTGCACGAAATAAAATTTCCGCTGCAATTTTCCAGTTCAATAGTCGCAGAGACGGTCAACCATATAAGATTCAAACTCATATTGTTGGTACATCTCCATCTAACATCACACCTGATCAGACAGGAGCATTCAATGCTTCTCAGATCGTACAGTATGGTTCTGCTGGTGCTCCACTTGCAGGTGACATGCTACTCAAGGGTGAGTCTGTTGGACAGAGTGGATCCTTGGGTTGGATCTATGCTAACTTCTTCACTGAGATTGGCAACACCAACATTTACTCACTGACATTTAACAATACTAATATTGTTACGATTGAGTGGGATGGATCTCTAACTAACGATCTACTTGGTATCACCAGTGGATCTGAGATCAGAATTCTTGGTATGACAGATAGTCAGGTTGATGGAACTTGGCAGGTCATCGCTAATGGATTCAGTGGTGCATCAAATACTGTACAGATTGCAATTAATAATGTCAAGAACAGTGTTCAGGGTGATAACCCAAGACTCTGGGCAGATGAAGTTACAGCAAATGCAAACATCACCATGGAGTTCTCTAACTCCAACTGGAAGGAGTTTGGTGTTCTAGGTGCAGAAGCAATCAGAACAAATACCGCTGCTATTGGTGACTATAAGTTAGGTGTTAACACTGTTGCTAGATCTGAGAGAGATTCTTATCAGACTAACTTCATTGACTCTAACACTACACCTCGTGCAAACCTAGATGTTGTTGGTACAGCATTCATCTCTGGTAAGAAGGTAACTGACTACGCAAGTCACAGTGTATTTGCTAACAGAACTCAGCAAGATCGTACCGACGCTCTTATGGTCGGTGGTGACGCATACACACCAGCAAATGAAGCAACATTCCGTGTTTCTACTGCTGATGGTGGTCGCGTTGGTATCAATGTAACTAACTCTGAACTAGACAGAGCACTAGTTGTTGACGGTGAGTCTAGATTCACTGGCGATGCTAGATTCCAAGAGGATATTGAAGTCCATGGTGGTGGTGGATCTAACACTGCTGAGATCAGAACTGACATCACCAGTGGTAACTTTGATATCATTCCTGATTCTACATTCACTGGCGCTCTAAGAATTGCTCCTCAGGGTACAACTCTGAGAATGTTGAACGATAGTCAGTCTGATCAGTTCCTATACTTTGGTAACTCCTCACTTCACAGTAATATCTGGATTGGTAACACTCCACATACTGCTACTAATATCTCTAAGATTACCATCGGTGGTGCATATGGTAACAACGAATCTCTATCGTTCGTTAACATTGCTACCAAGTCCTTCAAGGTTGATGGTGACTTCCAGTTAGGTAATAAGAGAGGTTTACTTGATACTGTTAGATTGACATCTACTGCAGGAACAGTTGAGTTCTTTGCAGGAAACAGTGCAACCTCTATTCTTGACTTTGCGACTAACGCATCTCAGATTACTATTGGTGGTCAGGGTGGTAGCACCACAATTAGAAACAATCTAGTTGTTGATTCTTCTGCTAGATTCAACGCTGACATGACTCTATGTGGTGGATTTGCATCCTACTCATTTGTTGCATCCAGAGCACAAGCAGGAAGTAACAGAATTACACATGCAACTGGTATTCTTGGTAACAACTTGTTCAACAGCAATGTTGATCTAATTGATGTCAATAGATTTGTATCTGGAGATCCTCAGTATAATGAGGTTGATACATCTGGTAGCGGTAACTGGGGTGGCACTAGTTATCAGGATGCAATCACTAATATTGGTGGTAACCCAGCGATTGAACCACAGGATCTACCAACACTAACTGGTAACCAATTCTATCTACCACTCCTTAGAGAGTCTCTAGATGAAAACGGCAATCCATACTTCCAAGAGAATGATATTCTATTGATTGATTCTCCTGACTCTTCAGTAGAATCTTTCTCAGAAACAGATTTTGGCACTTATCTTGATGGCAACGCTCCACAGGGAATCATTCAATCCGTTGGTGGTGGTGTTGAAATTGCAGAAACTGGTGCTGGAACTACATCGAATGATAGGTTTAACACTGGTCAAAGATATCTTGCTTTCCATAACATAAGTGGTGCAAACAATGCACCAAGATTTGCTACATTCACTCCACTTGATGCATCATTTATAAACAATCTTGGTCCTGTTACTAGTGTTGAAATTGATGTTCATGTTGGTAATAACACCAATGGTGGTGAGATGCCAGACAAAGATGATGAAGCATTGAGAGTCAGATACTCTCTTGATAATGGCGTAACATGGATTGAAGTTGGAGCCATCGCACCAACAAATCTAACTGACCTGGATCCATCAACCTGGCCAACATTTGTCAGATGGATTGATCAAAGTAAGAACTATGCTACTTTGCGACTTGATATGCCTGTTGCAGCGCAAACAAGCGATGTACAATTCCAGTTATATCAGAATCCTGATACCTATAATCAGCAAGGTAGTTTTGATAACTACGGTATCATTAACTTCAGATACAATACCAACTCACTTGCTAGCAATGTTGAATTTGTACGAGTTGTTTCTCTACCTAGAATTAGCGTTGCTCCATACTATATCGTTGTTGAGAGAGAACCATTCGGTACTTTCACTGGCGTAAGTAACGCACATCCAGATAGAACTGCGATCTATAAGTGTATCGTACAGTTTGACGCTACATGGACTGAGCAACCAATCGATGATCAGGGTAATGATGAGAATGTATATCTTGCACAGTTTGGTGGCACTATTGCTATCGGTGACTATGTAATCATCGGTAGAGAATCCAGTGCAAACAATTCTGTATTCGATATTGGTGAAGTATTTAAGGTCAAGACTCTCTTATCTCAGGTAGCTAAGAAGTTCATGATCAAGAATGGTTGTGACAGCAACAATGAGGAGACTGTATATGAGGTAGATTCTACCACAGGTGCTGTTACATCTAAGGGTGATCAGCAACTAACTGGTTCTCTAACAATCAAAGGTAGCTGCACAACACCATTCACTAATTCTGCTACAAATAAGAAACTCACCATTACTAATGGTGATACTAACCCTGTCACTACATTTGAAGTTGATACATGCACAGGTGATACCAAGATTGGTAACACTCACGGTACTGTATTCTTCAACGCTGAAGCGTTTGGCACATCACCTGCTGCATACACTGCTGATGTTGATGTTTGTACTGTTTACAGATTTGATCCTCAATCAGAACTAACAACAGGTCCTATTACTACTCTACCAGCAAATATTGTTCTTTCTACATCTAACATTCAGATCGCATCTAATCTAGATGCCTTCATGAAGGGTGATTTGGTTGCCATCTATGTCACTGGATCTCAAATTGAAATTATTCAGATTACTGATGATCCATATGAGGCTGGTGGTCTATTCTTCCTACCAACTTCCACCAATGCTGAGTATCCATCTGGTGGTAGAGGTGTAGAAGGAACAACTGCACAAGGATTCGCTGCTGGTGTTAATGTTGTCAAACTTGAAAAGTATGAGAGAACAACAACACTCTTGCATGATGTTCCTGCAACTCAAGGAGATCGTGCAGCTGCTCTCAAGGCACGCACACCTAACACAAGTGACCTAAGACTAGAATTAACTCTGCGTGATGCTGATCTAATTTCACCAAAACTAGATTACTTCACCATGATGAGAATCGGCACAGAATTCTTTGTTGCTGATAGTGTTGATGGTTCTCTTGATGTATTCTATGCTATCAAACTACCTAAGAGTGTCAGAGTTCCTAATGTTATCAGCACTCCTATTGTTGAACTATACAATGGTGGTAAGGTAACAATTCAAGATGACCTCACTATCAACAGTGGTGTCTTCAGAATGTTTGGTTCTGATGGCAAGACTCTGGTTCTGTCTATCTCTAACGATGATGGTCACTCTGGTGATGGATCAATTGAAGATCCATTAACTAACACGAATGGCATGACACTCAAGGGTGCTGCTACATTCTATGGTGACCTCAAGGTTTACTATGATGATTGTCAGATGAATGGCATCTGCTCTACTGAGACATCCTTCCGTGTTACTAACAGAGAAGGTAATGTCTTGATGGGTGAGACATTCTATCAGAAGGGTCAACTTAAGGTAGCTGAAGATGCAACACAATCCATCTTCCATATTGATAACCTAGGATCTGCTGGAACTGGTGGAACTGAAGGTGCTAAAGACTTCAGAATCTATCAGAACAATGCTATCGATTCGTTCGGTATTGAGAAATACTGGACAGGTAATGGTGGTAGAAGACACACATATGTTGCATTTGATGCAGCAACTGGTATCGGTCAGCAGCAAGACAACCCACTTGAGGTAAATAATAACTATATGGTTAATGCTTCTTCTGGAAGCAACATGGTTCTATATCTACCAGACAATGCACAGACTGGTGACATGATTAGATTCATTGAACTCAGTGGTAACCTGACATATAACACGAGTCTGATCCTCAGAGCGAAGAAGATCAATAACATTGCTACACCTATCCAAGGTGACAGCACTGGATCTAAGATTGGCGCTGGTGCTGGTCAAACTCTGACAACTACCTGGGATTCTGGTGAACTAGTTGTTCAAACCAGAAATGCATCCTTCGGACTTGTATATGCTGGTACTGTTGACATCGAAGGATCTGCAAATGCTAGAACTATTCCACCTGCACTACGCGGTTGGTGGTTGATGGAACTCTAATTTAGAACAAATGACAGTAAGATACGATTCTCTAAAAACCATGAGGTCTGCCAAAATTGGCAGCATCATGCCTTGGGGAGGAGATGGAGGTAATGGATTCCTTGCCTCTAATATTCCTAAAGGTTGGATTGTTTGCACTGGGCAGACATTAAATGCTTCTGATTATCCATTACTAGCAGCAAGTTTGGGTGATACCTATGGTGGTGACATGACTGATGCTGGTGGTGATCATCCAGAGTTTCCATACTATGGAACTACAGCAACATTCAGACTACCACAGTTGTCTTCAACTGTTATGGTTGACCTTGAGAGACAATATCTAGATGATCCTGTATATCAAATGGGACAGGATGATCCTGCCAATGCAATATATGATGAACAAGGAAGCAAACTGGGTGATTTGATCTCAGGTTTCGGTGAGGATCAGTTAATCAATAGTACATATCAAGCGTCTGCTGATATTGATTTTACACTGAACCTTGCTGGTAATTTGTATTTTAAGTTTGATAATATTACACTAACAGCTCCAGACTTCTTAGAGACTGTTCATACATTGAACAGAAAACTTGGTATCAATCATATGCCATCACACGGTCATAGTGATTCTCTTGGATCTGCTAACCCAAATGCTTCTGGTCCGATGGTATTCAGGACCGACAGAGGTATTGAGATGACTGGTGAAGCATCTACTGGTATTTGTAATCAAACTGAGGGTCCAAACACCTGTCAGAATGCTGAAGCAGAACCAACATCATGGCAAAACGGTGCTGTGAGTATGACAATGTATGGTGATGGTTTCCATGAACACACACTACCAAGGTGTGATAATTTTATGGAGTTTATTCAGGATAGCACAGGAAAAAATTATTGGGGTAATGTTCCTGCAGGTGCATCCAATTGGCCAACAACTGATAGAGAACAAGCTAACGGCGGAACTGGTCCAGTTAATACAACATATACACAAACTATTTTCGGTCGTCAAGCAACCGAACAAATTATTGATACTGAACCAGTAGATACTCACAAGCAACCATGCCATACTGGATACTTCCCAAGACCAATGGAAGTAAGACAAAGACCAAACTTCCTGGGATATGACACTGGAGCTGCAGTGAGAGGTGATGGTCTAGTAGATGATCCAGAACTAGCACCTGTATTTTCTGTGTCTGGTGTTACTCTTACATCAGATTCTAGTTCATTTACTCTTCCCGCTGGTACAGATATTAGAAGATTGTATAGTGTTGGTGCTGAAAACTGGTATCAATACGATAAGATCACTCCATTGATGTATGTGACTGCGGTATCTGTTGATAATAAGTATCATGTTTTCCGTGAAGGAACTATAGTTCAACAGATTGAAAATACTGGTACAATTGCAGCACCAGTTTATGAAATTACACTGAACTTACCTGTCAAAAATGGTGGAACAGTTGATGTTCAATTTAGACATGGTTCATATCCAATGACGATGAACCTAGCAGGTACAAGTAAGGATCCAACAGAGCAAACTTTCAGATCACATAACCATGGAAGTTTTGAGATTAATCAAACTATCGGATCAATGTCAAGTCCTCCATCACATACAGCAGCTGATGCAGATGGATCGTCACTAACCGCTGATAGTCTAGAAAATGCTCTAAATATTACATGTGATACTACGCAACCTAGTCTCACTATGACTTTCATAATCAAAGCATACTAATGCCTGCATTTTACGCCAAAGAAAGATCTAAATATGGTAATCTAACAGGTCAGGTTATTATCTGGCCAATGGAATACAGTGGTGACCCAACTGAAGCAGTAAACGCAAGAAATCTTCCTGCTGGATATTTAAAATGTGATGGTACAAAATACTTTGCAGAAGACTATCCTCAACTAGCATCAATCCTTGGTGTTGGTGATGCATGTAAGTTTGCCAGAAGAAATCTTGATGGTACTCTATTTGATACCTTAACAGATAATCAGTTCATGGTTCCTGACTTAGGATCTAAATATCCCGAACCTACATCTGGTGCTAACGCTGGTGTATATAATAACGCTAGATTAAATAATGCGTTAGGTAATGAGGTCAGTAGATCTGGTATTGGTATTGAGGTAGTTTCTGCTATTGGTAATGATGTAAGAATTACATATTCTGGATCAATTACTGTTCCCAGTCAAGAGATTGCAATTAGAGGTAGACCAGGATGGGTGTATGCTGGTGCTTCTCACTATACTGATATTGAAGGTGTTGAAGAAACAGCAATTCACCCACACGCACACTTTCATGGTGCTGTGAGAGCTAGAAATATGACAACAGCAGAGACTAGTTCTGCTGCACCTAGACCAGAAGGTAGAACTGGTAAGAGAAATGCATCTACAATTGCAATTCAAGATTGGTTAGATGCAACCAGATATAATGGTGATTCATCACAACCACCAGGAAGTGCTCAAGAACCATGTAAAGCAATTGATAAGTGGAGTCCTGGTGATGGTGGTGGTCCTACATCATCTCAGGCAGGTGGTTTGCAAGAAACCATCTATTGGGGTGGATGTATTTTTGGTGCTGGTGAATCTTCATACACATATGGTTGTATCAGTAATGATGAATACGATCTAGATGGTGCTGAACTAGAAGGTTCTCCTGATGGTACAGAAACTGTCAGATTTAAAAACGTAGAAGCACTGTTTGGTGCTTGTATTCGTGTTGGTAGCGGTGATGATGCATCACACACAGTTAATGTTCCTATCACATATGAACAGGGATATCCTGGAGTTCCATTGGATGTAGATGGTAATAGTTTGCATGATGTTGTACCACTGCAGTCTAACCAAGAACATAAGGACGGAACTGCAATTGTTGATATTGATCAGGTTGCAACAGATACAATTGACTTGTCAATCACACCAGGGGATGACCCTACCAATCATAATCACAGAATTGACCTAGATAGAGGAGATCATAACTACAAAGTTAAGACTCAGGCTATTGTTGTTCCACCAGAAAACTTAGTAACAACAATGCAAATTGGCACAGATCCATCAGTATCAATTGATTCTGCTTGTGCTCCATTTATTGTTATGGAATATCTAATTAAGATCTAATAGTAATGTCTCAAAGTTATAGAAACGCTAGACAGGGATTCCTGACCGATATGTTGGTGGATACTACGCCAATCGGATCTATTGTACCTAATCTTAAGTCAACAGACAATACATTTGACCATAATTATGTCACTTCTGCAAGTGCCTATCCTAAGTTGACAGAAAGAGTAGGTAATGCGTACATACAGGGTGATGATCCAGCTTATACGCATGAAGGATATCTTTATTGTGATGGGGAGCAGTATGATATTGCTGAGTTTCCTGCACTATATGAAATTATTGGAAATAGGTATGGTGGTAGATCTAGCACTGGAATCGATGTAACAAATGGTGGGTCTGGATATACCTCACTACCAACAGTTGATATTAGTGCGCCAACACTCCCTGGTGGTGTTCAAGCAACTGCTAGTATTGAAATCGATAGCGTTAATGAAATTGTTACACGCATTCAACCAATTGTTGTTGGAAAGGGGTATGATCCAGCAAATCCTCCCACTGTAACTATCTCTGGTGGTGGTGGATCTGGTGCTACCGCAATAGTAAGAATTGGTCCAAGTGGTGAGATCACACCTATCACATCTGCAAATGTGATGGAGTGGTGGGGTGATCCAAATATGGGAACATTCAGAGTACCAGATACAAAAGCACGAAAGATTGTTGGCAACAGTTCTGTATTTGGTAACAATTCTCCTAATGTTGGCAACAGTTCTCTTGGTGTAGGAACTAAAGGTGGGCAATGGTATTTTGCACAGGAATCTCAAGATGAATACTTCTCACTCGGAAGAATTACTACTGCTGGATATGATCAAGTAGTTGAGACTACTGGTTGTTCTATTATTGGAGCACAGACAGTTACTGTCACTATGAGAGAGACAAAACTGCGTGGTGCTCCACAACACAACCACACAGTATTTCATAGTATCCCTGGAACAGAAGAGTGGATCAAAGAAGGTAGTGGTGACAGATATCTTGTAGATTATCGTTCTGGTTCTGGTAGAATTGCTAGATGGTATCCAACAACAGGAACAGTATTCACACACAAGCATGGTCTACTGAGAGTTGCGAATACAGATAATACTGTCGCAACATATGATGTTCTAGATTATCAAGGTGGTGCAGGTGGTAACGGTAGTATTAAAGATCCAACAGTACCTGAAGATGATCAATTCTATCTTGCTTCTGGTGCAAATGGTGCTGGATCGTATGAATTCCAGACATATATTCCAGATCCTACATTTCTTAGATTCCAATCTACATCTACTATTGGTGGTAGAAATGTAGTTACTGGTGGTGTGCCTGTATATGATTATTCAAATGAGTGGACATTTACAAGTCCTGGTAATTACAACATTGATTTTTCTTCAGTTACAGGCAATCCAGAAACTCTACAGTATATCGTAGTTGGTGGTGGTGGATCAGGCGCTGCTGGTACAATTACTGGATCTTCAGGTTCAAATAGTTCTCTTGTAATTGGTAATGGTAATGAGATCAACCTATTAGCAAGAGGTGGTGGTGGAGGATCAGGTTCTTCAGGTCTACAGGGCGGTAACGGTGGAACTGGTGGAACTAAATCATCATATGGTAGTGAAGGCACTGGTGGTGCTGATGGATTGGACGGCGGTGACGGCGGCAATGGTGTATCAGGAAATGGTTATCCAAAGGTAGACTATCCAAACAATCCTAATAATGGTGGTACTGCTGGTTTGTTTGGTTTCCCTCCATATGGACAGGGAAGTGCTGGAGTCAATGTGGAAGTTGGTGGACAGAGTGGTACATATGACAACACATTAGAATCTAATGGAACATTTAACCTAGCAGGTGTTGCTAATCCATCATCTGCTGTATTTTATGTTCATGGTGGTAAAGGTGGTGGAGCTCGTGGTGGTTATAGTGGACACCCATCAGCAAGAGTTTACATTGAAGTAAAGGGTAATCAATTATCTACATTTACACAGCAAGCGTGGTCTGTTGAGATTGGATACGCTGGTGCTGATGGAACATCTAATGGTAACAATCCTCCTCCTGGTGGTACTGCATCACACTCTGGTAGAGGTGGTAACGGTGGACAAGGACATAACGACGCTGATGGTGGTTCTGGTGGAGCATCAACTCTATTGAAGAGAGGATCTCAAATTGTTGCTGGAGCAGGTGGCGGCGGTGGCGCTGGTGCTACTGGATATGATGGTGGTGCTGGTGTCAATGGTAGTGGACCTCCTGCAGGTTTGCAAGCTACGACTAGTGCTCTCGGTTCTGGTGCGGGTGGTGTCGGTGGACACTACGGATGTATCGGTGGAGGCGGTGGAGGCGGCGGCGGTGGCTGCGCTCGTAACGGTCTCACCTTTGGTGGTAATGGTAACGGTGGTGGATCCGCTGGTCCTGGTGGTGGTCCTGCTGGTGACGGTGGTCACGGTGGTGGTGGTGGAGGACAGACTGGTGTCTCCTCTTACAGAACAGACTACTTCTCAAATGGTTCACTCTCCAACTCTGGCAGAACAAACGGTAAAGTAAGACTGGTTGTTAACTATAATAATGATTACTGGACTCCTGGTGGAGGTGGTGGCGGCGGTGGCGCTGCATGGAATGGTAATGTCTCATGGGCAGATCTAGGAAATCCAGCTGGTGCTACAGTTACTGTTGGTGCTGGTGGTGCTGGTAAGTCTGCATCTGGACAGAGTAGTGGATCCACTGCTAGTGGCAGTAACGGTTATGTGAAAGTAGCACTTGGTGTTATTACTGGATATGTTGGTGGTAACACCACAGTATCTCAGGGTGATGTTGTTGCTGCTGGTAGTGCTACCGCAGATGACTGGGATGTTAACATTTATAGTGATGGCACAGGAACTGGTCAGGATGGTAGTTTCAAACTACCAACTGCAACTCCAAGCATATACATCGTTGGTGGTGGTGGATCTGGTGCAACAGCAACAGCAACTATTGCTAATCAAAAGGTAACAGCAGTGACACTAGGTAATGCTGGTGGTGGATATACTGAAACTCCATATGTTTACACCATGAATGGTGCTGCTGGTGGTACTGTTGTGACTGCAAATGTTGACGCTGCATCTGGTACGGTTTCTGATATCACTCTGGGACCAAATACCTCAGCAAAATATGTTCGCTACTTACTGTTTGGTGGGCAAAATGGTCAAACATCTAAGACCAGATATGTTGAGTTGGTGCCTGTAGATACGACAAATGTTCATTACTTCTCTATCAAAGCATGTAGAGGAAATGGTGTCAACGGTGGTAACCAACCAGAAGAGACATTGCGTGTCTATTATCAACTAGAGGGATCTACTGGATGGACATTGATTGATACTATCATCAATCCAAATGCTACTAGAACTGATCCTATCATCGGTGATGTTCCTAGCATCTCTCAATCATGGGATGGAGCAGCTGGAGATACTAAATGGTATACATATTCAGTTGCAGTGCCACAGGCAGCGAGACAGAATAATACTAAATTCAAAGTCGAGCAACCTAGAGGAAATGCTAGTGGTGCAAATGATAATGATGGTAACACAGACCATTATGGTATTGCTGAGTTTATCTACTGGAGAGAGAAAGTAACTGAACTAGTATTCGTTCCGAGTGCAGGTGCTATCTCTAAACCAGCAATTGACTCTCTAGCATATACTGTACAAGGTGAGACTGGACCAGGAATTACATATAGTTCTGGTCTTGGAGCAACTGATGCTAGACTAACACTCAAGTCAACTACAAAGGTAGAACCAGTAGCATCAATTGACCCTGATTTTGATATTCCTCTGATTACACCATATAGATTGTGTAAGTATCTAATCAAAGCGTTCTAAATACATCTGGAGACTATATTCAGCAATATGTCAACCTTCAACTCCGCTGATATTCCTGTATTGCAAGTGCAGTTAGATACTGTGCAGCAAGAAATCAGTTACAATGGAACCATCAAGGTCATCCCTGACAACTATTGGCAGGATGAACTGGTGCCTTTTCTTTATCCTCTGTGGGACAGTGATAAGGATAAATTAATCATGTTCAGTTGGTTCACCAATAACACATACTATGCTAAGCGTAGAAGGTTCATTAAGAACTTCAAAACTGGTGAGTATGAGTGGATTGACTATGAAATGGAGCAGGTTGATGTTGAGCAGGCAAAGCAAGTAAGAGATAAGTTAGTAGAAACATTCTATCTGATTGACTCTATCGAGAATGAAGAGTTCCAAACGGAACTGTCTCGCATGTATGGTAAGCAGAGACAAGTATCTCCTTTCACTGTTAGATTGGCAAGAAACTTCTTACTATCAGAAACTGACTGGGCACTAGCAGTAGATTCTCCACTTGATGCTGATGCTAAGGCACAATATACATTGTATAGATCTAAACTTAGAGATCTAACCACTGCAGATGAGTTCTCTACTAACCCAGAAGGAGTTAAGTTTCCAATTTCTCCTGACTTCTTTAAGAAAGTATACTCTGAAGACTATCCTGATAGAGAGTATCTTGCAACTGATGATCAGTGGTTGCCTATCTCAAAACACTATCTCAAACTATTCAGAGAAAAGATTGCAAACTTCCTAGTTCTCAAGTCTCTAACAGAGAGCAACTACTTCTCTACATTACTACTTGAGTATGAGAAACTCAAGAATGCAAATGCTGTTGAGGATGTTGATGTTGGTGAACAAAATCTAACCGAAGAGCAACTTGCTGATAGAAAGAAATGGTTGGAAATGTTAATTACTAAGGTCGAAGAAGAACTAGACACTGAGAACGATGAGTGATTTTAAAATTCCCTTTGCTATTGTATCCTTCTTGCTCGTTCAGGGTGCAGGTGCTGTCTGGTGGTCCTCACAAATAGATGGACGAGTGAAAACTCTAGAGGAGCAGAGTCTAAATATCGCAAAAGAAAATCGTAGGTACATTGAGCAAGTGATTCAACCATCCTATGGAATCAGCAGTGGTTGGAAAAATCAATATCATGATGAGTGGGTTCTAAAAGGAGGATGGAAATGATTATTGAGGGTCAGGAACTACAAGTATTCGATCTAGTTGCATGTTATGCACAGAGATATCAAAAGACACTAATATATTTTGATCTCATTACATATAATGCACTGGATGCAACAAAGAAAGCAACTGTAACTGCATTTTATGCAGACTTTGTTGATGATTATGTCATGGATATTATCAAGCAAGGTAAGTTTAACACACTACAGTTTGATGAAGAGAATATTGCTTCACTGATGGCGGGGTCGTGGTTTCCTAAGGAAAGCGAGTGTCCAGACTCTGATCACTTTATCCATGCATATGTCGTGGATGCATATGGAGATATTATCTGGGACAACGCTTGACACTATGGTGGTGTGATGCTATGCTAGTCCTGAACTAGCACACCACTATGCTTGAGTTTTGCTATGAACTCGACTACAAGTCACTTGACTTTACAGATCCAGAGACTCACGAACTTTATCGTATTGGTCGGGGAGAACAAGGAGTTCTATTGGTACGGCCTTATACAGACGACATTTGTGCTCATTGGCGGTTCCGAACTCCTGATGTTGCAGTAAAGTCTGCTAATAAGATATATGC
>Ga0213860_10000411_pt1 | contig 17121 bp, 31 predicted proteins | sample PICome_3_FD_160118 | JGI IMG/M metagenome (GOLD analysis project Ga0213860, IMG submission 160118) | Coastal seawater microbial communities near Pivers Island, North Carolina, United States - PICO550 | ecosystem: Environmental > Aquatic > Marine > Coastal | place: USA: North Carolina...
AATTTAATCTTATCATATTCACCGTCCATCCATTTATCAACTACCATTTCATCAAAGTCACCCCAAATGGTATCGAGTACTTTCTTTTCCATTCTTTGTCGAGGTGTGATTACAACTGCTGGTGCAGTTGCTTTTTGTTCTGTCACGATAGACTTACCAAGTTTTAAACATTCCCTTAAATGCTTTTCAATTCTTTGTGGAATGGTTTCATCTGTGGAAGTCGGCATATCATCGAGTGGAATACCTGCATTAATGCATCGTATGTTATTACCCGTGCCTTGATTTAGTCTCCAGTTTTCTACTTTCTTTAAAGCTACGATATCTTTTTTAGAAAATCCTAATACCTTTTCGGCATAGATTAGAATAACTGGTGCGTTTGATTTTGCGTTATTGTAATAGTTAAAATAACGAGATGACTGTGAAAAAGCTTTACTTAGTTCTTCACCTTTTAACTCTTGACCATGATAATTTGGTTCACTGCCAAGATACTTATCTTCGAGGGATGGCCCTCTACGTTTTGCTTTTGCCATAATATACTCCTAAAATATAAATCTATTATACCAGGATTGAGTCTAAATGTACAGTGTTATTTTTATGTTGGACCGTATTTAGTTGTATGAGTTATTGTTTCTCCACCATAATTTGGTACTAACTCTCCTCTTGCATTCAATTTTCCTGGCATGGGTTCATCTGAAACTCCTTTTAACCATGAATCTCTATGAGATTCTACTGTTTCTAAACTTTCGCCTGGGTAAAAATCAACGCCTAAAGTATAGTGGTCTTGTACATATAAGACACCGTATACTAATTTAGGTATGGCGTATTCATCAATATGACTTACTACGACTCCTTGATATCTACCTTTTACATCTTTAGATATAAATGTATAATCATTACTTTTTAAATAGTTATTTTGGTAATCCATATATGCTCCTCTATTAAACTATTTATAAGTTATATCTTTTCACCTGGTTTTAAACCTCTCCAACCTTTAAACCTAGGAAATCTTATACTATGCTTTCCATCAATCATTTCAGTAACTGAGTCACCTCTAATTTCAACAAGATATCCTATATATTTATCTCGATTATCCCAAATTATTTGTCTATCTTCGTCGGTAAATCCTGAGCCTACATTAGTCTTAATTAATTGGCCTGTATCTACTCCTTCACAAACTAAATTTCCTAAGCGTCCTTTATTTTTTCCAGTGCCTTCTTCAATATCAATAATTGCTAGTGTTTTTTCAACAAATGGTTTAACTTTTAACCATGAGTTACTTCTACCAGCTCGCCATAATGAATTTCTATCTTTTACAATGATTCCTTCAAATTCATATCGTACAGCTTCATCTAGATAATAAGATAATAATTTAGATGATTCGCCTGTTGTTACTCCATCTCTATTTTTTCTTCTTAAATCTACTTCATTATATTCTACACATTGTATTTGTTCAGCCCAGAAAAAGTCTGGTAATGTTCTACTCAATTCATTTAATTGCTCTTTTCTTTCAATAAGTGTTTTTGTACTCTCGCCCTTAACAAATTCATCATAAGGTATAACATCAAATATTGCATAATAAAGGTCTTCTTTCATTTTTATTTCATATTTTTTATGCAAGAAATGCATTAACTCAGCAAAGCTTGAACTCATTAATTCACCATCAAAAACAAGCCCTTGTAGTTCAGGTACATTTAAAATATTATGAACTTCATTTGGAATTATTTTAGGATTAATTTCCTTTCCATTACGTGTATAATAAGTTACTTTATTATTATTAATAATTGCTATACATCTTACACCGTCGTATTTATTTTCAATAATGGATTCACCCATTAAATGTTCTTTATCTTTAGAATCACTTGCTAATTGAACACCGAATGTTTTTATTAAATTTCCACCATAGCTTTTATTAATAGTTTTTGCAGTAATTCCACATTTTAAATCTTTCAATAAAATTCTACGATACCAGTAGTTCCATTCGTCTGGAGTTTTAGTATTACCCATCACATATTCACATAAGTCTTTAGCATCATTACCAGTAATTCTTCTACTTCTTAATTGTTTTAAGGCTAATACTTCAAAATCGTTATAGCTCACATATCTTGGAATTGCCATAGATACTTGTTCATACATTTCTTCATTTCCTGTTGAAAATCTTGACCCTCTAATCAGAGCATGAGCTACAGCTGGAGCTAATGGAACTTCTTTTTCTTTTATTGGTATTTGTTTAATACCATAAGTTATATACGGGTCATAACATGCAATAAGACCTCGCTTAAATTCATGATTTTTGCTTTGTGATTTTAAAATTTCTATCTTATCATTTCTACCAGGAGTATTTTCTAGTAGTTTAATGATATCCCATGGTTTCATATTTTCCATACTTTTTCCTAATAAAATTCCCCCCGCCAAAAAGGAGTGAGTGTGTCGGCGGGGGGCTAAAACTACTCCACCAAAGCTTTAGATAAGTCTTCGGTTGGTATAGTTTTAATTCCTAAAACATAATTCTCGGCTGCGCTCTCTGCCCATGCCTCACTTTTTTCGGGGTACCACTCTGTTAAACTTGTATCGTTTTCCCTATAATACTTAACGCCGAATCCAGTGTTGTGTTCAAATAGTACTTGAGCTCTCTTACCTTCTCCAAAAAACTCATGTACTATCATGTGTTATCTCCGTCTTTATATTTAACATCTGATTTATCAAATAGTGATTGGCCTTTTTGATTAGCAACACACTCTGAAGAGTATACTGCAAATAATCCGGCTAATCCTAAGATAATTATTAATCCTAAAGTTTCCATAATTTTATTTATATATCATTTACCGATATGCTCCACGTCCTTTCGTGGTATTACTTGGTATGCACCTTTGTTATATGCTGGTGCAACCGTAAAGTTCTTAGATTCCTCAGCTTTCCATGAATGGTCTGTCTGAGGCGTGTATTCAGATGAAATATCCATTGAAGGATACTTAGTCCTATGGTCTTCCATCTGTTGTTGTGCAAAAGTTTTTTCAGCCTTATATGGCTTAAACTCTGCAATGTTTTGTCTACGCTTTTTAGAATTTAAAGCGTGTTGTTTTCTTTTACGACCATGAATATCATATCGTAAACTACCTGTATAAAAACTTGTTACTGCCATTAGTTGTGCCTCACATAAGAATCAATTAATTCATCACCTTGTAACTTTTCACCAAATGTATGTATCAATTTTCCATCTTGATGTCTTGTGATAATACCATTGTTATATTCAGTGTCTGTTACCATTTTATTGCCCTCAGTATCTTGAGGTCTATCGTCGTACCACATCGAGCTGAATCCATGTATATGAATTCCTTTTACAGTTGTAGCCCATATCTCAGCTTCGAGTAAAAGCTTTTGTCTTTCTACTGCATCGTCATACTGTGTCATTGTATGATTCCATTAGGCCTCGATTTGATATTTTCTAAAAGCTCAGTCAATTTATCCGTCCAAAGCTTTTTAAACTCTGGGTCTTGTGCTCTATCTCTGACTGATAAGAGAGCTTCAATTCTACGGATATCAGTATTCATTTGATTAGTCCCAATCATTTGTCCCCCTGTAGTTATCCATGATAGTAGAACCATTTAAATAGTCTTGGGTTTCCCTATCGCTGTAATACATGTTTTCTTCTGAAAAACATTCCAACTGGCCAGCAGATAAATGTTTTGCTTTCTTTACAGCTTGTGTAAGTTTATTGTTACGCTTTTGAGCTACCTTTTTAATAAGTGCTAATCTTTCTTCACTTGTCATTACGCTACCTCCTTAGCAGAAAAATATTGCCCGAGCTCTGACTCGGATAAAATGTCGCCATCTTCCATGAGGAAAGTGGCTGAATAATCTTTACGCTCTTGACCTTCGAGCATTGTCCACGCCTCAGTCTTTTCAAGGATTTCTTTACGCATCCAACCATCTTTACGATTGTCGATGTTACGGATAGCTTTAACACTACCATCAGAATTACCACCAGGATAAACCTCAGTGATAGTATCCCACTCATTGACGTGGTTAGAAACAGGATTATCGACAGTGATGTCTTCCCAACCTAAAATATATTCCTTCTGCATAACAGTAGAAACTTCAAGGAATGACTTAATGCCATTGACCAAATCAATGGTATTTACATCCTCTGATGCATAAACCAAGAAATCTGAGCCACCTTTGAACTTCCAATATGGCTCATTTGGTGTGCCATAGTTTTCTTGGTATTGTGTTTGTATTAGTACTTTTTTCATAAATTCACTCCTTAATTTGATTTTATAGTTCTATTATACCAGGTCTTTGACCATTTGTACAGTGTTTTTTGCAATTATTTTGCAATTAATTCTTCTCCTTCTAAAAGAGAACCGAAAGGTTGTTCCTTAACGCTTGATACATAAGCTCTATTGTCCCATTTTTTCTTTTGTTTTTCAACAATATGCTCAGCCAAATCTACTGCATTTTTATCGCTATCTGCGTAAATGTAAAATTCCATTGTCATTGAGTATCTCTTAATGGACATTACGCTACCTCCAAAAGAGATAGCGGACAGTTCCAAAGTCTGCCGTCGATTTCGACTACAGCTTTAGTTCTTTTAATTTTAGTAACAACTCCTGATTCAGAACCTGACCTAGAGTTAACAATAACTTTAGAACCTACACTGATAGAATTTTTAACTTCATGTGCAGTCATTAACCTAAGTTGCTTTTGTTTAATTTTGATTAATTCAATAACCTCGTTCATTTCTTCTAATGAAGAGATTCCTTTTATTGCGTTTGATATCGACTTTTTCATAAATTCACTCCTTTAATTAATTTATATGTATATAGTACCAGGTTTTTATATAAATGTACAGTGTTTTTTTGCAGAAACATGCATGTTTTTTGCATTATTTTGTGACCAACACTCTTTATATAGTTTCATTTCGTGGTAATAAGCACTCTTTTCCCATGGCTGATGCTTATAAGCACAATTCCAATAGTTTCTACCTTTCCATTTGTAACCATCAGTTAATTCTCCGCGGAAAAATTGTTTGGCATGTACCATTTCATGTGCAAGTGCTAACATTAAATCAGTAAAGGAATATTCCTTAGATAATTCTATTTCAACCTCATTTTTATCACCTGAACAATAGCCTATTGCGTCGCCTTCCACAGACCTCTTAAAGTAAAGGTATATGGTTTTACTATACATACGGTTGATACGGAGGGTTCTCTGAAGGTTTAAGAGGTACGTAGATACGTCGTCATGATGTATCTTTCTTAAACCTTTTATAATCACTTGTGCCATTATGTTACCTATTTGAGTTTTTTGGTATTTCAATTTCATGGGTATTACCCCAATTCTTTACACCGTGTCCTTCTAGCCAGGCCTTACCTGGATTTTATCAAGGTGGATAGGAAGCCACCATAAGGTCTCTCGTTTTCCGTATCTTCCCAACTCACTCCTTGAATTTCAGATACTTTATTGTTTCTATTTGTTATAACCTCAATACCATATATCACGTCTTAATTGATTTTAAAATAGTTATAACCAAGATTTTCGTAGAGTTTCACAACAACCAACCAACTACAACTCTTCCTCGATTCCTGATATAGTAATTATACCATAGATATCTATGATTTGTACAGTGTTTTTTGCATGTTTTTTATACTTTTTTGTTATAAGGATAGAATACCTACATCGTTCATTACGTCGATATTATTAATTACGGCTAAAGTTATTAACGTATTTGGTATAATGATGTGCTCTGGTTCATGGGTATGTAATATGAGATTGCCCCATACTAATTTAAAAATTATTAATCTATCTAAATGAGGGTCTTTACCTACTATAGGATTCATCTCATATACATTTGGATGTTTTAAACCACGATTTGTAGTCCATACATCAAGTGCATTAATAGCCCAAAAATAGTAAAGTTCTCTTTGATAATCTCTATGTGAAAATGGTAACTCGCTCAGATTTACCTTTGACTTGAATTGTATCGACTTTAGTGAAGCTTCGTTCCGAACACTTTCCAGCAGTGAATTGTGATAACAACACTCGAACCCCATCATAATTTCTTGTTTGGCCTTCGAGTCGAGCTGCCAGGTTGACGGCGTCTCCAATGACGGAATAGTCAAATCGAGATTCTGACCCCATGTTTCCAACGATGCAGTCGCCGGTGTTGATACCAATGCCAACATCAATACGAGGTAAACCTTGTTCTTCCAATTCTTGTATGAGTACATCTGCTGCTTCTACTATTTCTTCTGCTGTTTTTACTGCCATGTCAGCATGGTTATCACAAGGTAAAGGAGCGTTCCAAAAAGCCATAATACAATCACCCATATACTTATCGATAGTTCCACCATTTTTTAATATTATTTTAGTCATGGTGTCTAAATAGTTATTTATAATTTTTACCAACCCTTCTGGGTCATCATTATTTTTATAGTGTTCTGATATTGGAGTAAATCCTACGATGTCCATAAACAGAAACGACATCTCTTTTCTCTCTCCACCTAATCGTAATAAAGATGGGTCTTTCTGTAATAGCATCACTTGCCTTGGGTCTAAATAAGTTTCAAATTGTTTCTTAATTTGTTGTCTTAAAACAAATTGTTTATAGAAATTATTAAAGCCCGCTGAAGTGAAGGAAAGTATATATAATATTAGTTGGAAACTAAGGTCGAGGAGTATGTAAGATTTATTCCAAACATAAAATACAAAAAAGGTTGACCCTCCGCAGAGAACCAGAAAGGTTAGCAAAGAAACCCAAATTGGTGCACGATATACCACAAGAATCAGAACAAACACAAGAAGAGTTCCTACAAGAATTTCTAAAGGAGTTGCGTAAAGAGGCCGAGATATCGGCTTGTCAGACAGAATCGTCTGTAACGCTGAAGCTTGTAACTGATGAGGATATTTTAATCCGCCAGGAGTAGCAACTTGCTGAGATAAACCTCTAGCTGTCACACCGACAATAATAGTTTTGCCTCCAAAATCTGTATAATCATTTAAGTTATTTACATACTCTACTTCTTGGAAATGAGCATTCCATTTTAACCAAATAGAACCATCACTATCTGTAGATATATTAAATGGTCTTAGAACTATACTTTCAATTCCGCTTTCATTTGATTTAATTGTATATGAAGGTTTGTCATTTAAAACACGAGTTGTTTCTAATGCAAATGATGGATATAATTGTCCATTGACATTAGAAATAAGTGGTATTCTTCTTGTAATGCTATCAACTTCGGGAGCTCCATTAGATAATCCATGTCCCCATGCACCAGCTTCTATCTCAGGTATATTAGTAACTAATCCTTTATATTGGTAAATAAAATCTAAAGGGTCTGATGTTCCAAAGGTTGCATAACCGACATAAGGTGCAGATTCGCTTCTACCATATTCATCAGCTGTTTGTGTTAAAATAATTCCATTGTCTTTTACCCATGAAGCAAATACTTCATCACCACCAAATCTATCCGCTTCTGGAAACATTATAGTAAACCCAATCATACCTGCATTTTTACTTCTTAAATCAGCTATCATTTGAGCATAATGATGTCTTGGCCAAGGGAATTGACCTAATTCAGCGAGTGAATCTTCGCCAATATTGAGTAATATTATTTCTTCTGAATGTTCTTGTGGAAGTGTTTTGATTAAAGCGTCGAATGTATTTAATCTTGTTTGTTCTAATAATGCTGGGTCAATAATTCTCATTAAAATTAATAATGAGGCTAAAGCAAAGGTTGCCCATATTGACGTAATATATTTCATTAATTACCTTGTGTTACTGTGACTGAACAACCACCGACTGTAACACAATTCTGAGATAATGAATACGATTGTGTAGTTGTGCCTTGTTGTCGTAAATCAAGTGTGGTTGGGTCTGAACCTGATAATGTAATGTTTGCAGTGTGTTGTGCCCAAGCACCTTTTTGTAATACTGTTATATCATTGCCATCACTGTATGTTGTTAAATTAATTGTCTTTGCACCATCACCTTGTTGTCTTAACCAAATGTCATTATAATCACTAAAAATAAGACTTGTGAATGTGTGACCACTAGTGCTTCCTTGATTTGTTTGATGCCCTTGTAAATGATTATAATCACCGTGTACATCTAATCTTGCATAATGCCCACCACCTTCATTGCCATCATCTGCGTATGTAGTAGATGTTGCACTATCCCATGCAGTTCCTTGAGCCCAACGAACAATATTATCTTGTCCTTCTAAGTGCCAGATTTCTATTTTATTTACTGTACCTGAGTCGTTGTATTGAACTAAGTTGAGTTCACCACCTGGCAAATCGGTGTAACATGAAGATGTTTGATAACACTGAATAGTGTTTGCATATCCCACTTGTGTAATATTAATATTAATATCATCTCCTGATATATTAGAAATATTAATTTCATTATCATCACCATAAGCTTTACCAGCTAATAAAAATAGCCACATAAAAAGGATAAACCAACCTAGATATAATATACCTTTATCTGTTTTATCTTCTTTATACATCCTTTATATGACCACCTGGATGCCATGGTTGAATCCAATATTTAAAAAATGTTCTTAGTAATTTTTTCATATATCTATTTATATTAATTTTGATTTATTCTTACAATTATATCTTCTGCATCATTACCAGTTATTATTCCTTCATAACCTGGTGTTATTGTTTCTAAGGTAAAATTACCTCCAGCTGCAAACTCTATTTCAATCACACCATTTACGTTTCTATAAAGTACTAAATTACCATCTCGTAAAAATACATTATATTGTGATTCATCGTTTAGTCCTCTCATTGCACCTTTAATATCAAACTCTCCTAATGTATCAAATAAGTCTGATGAATCTACTATAGATAAAAAATCTAATAAAAACTCCACATCGAGTTCATCAACATCAAGTTCACTAAATTCTTCTAATTCATCTTCTTCTAACTCATCTTCTTCTAATTCAGTAAATTCTAGAAAGTCTATATCAAGTAGCCCTTGGTCTTCATTGTTTTCATCTTGTAACTCTTCTTCGATTCTATCTTTTACTTCTTGTGGTGGATTTACAATAAACATATTGTCAATTAAAGCTGGTGTAATACCATTAATGACAGTTGTTGATGTTGGAGGTGTATCTGTAGTTGTTACCATTGTTGCAGCATATGCTTCATCGAGTACAACTGTTCCTCCTAAATTAGAAACTTCTATAACTCCAGATGGATTACCTTTATCATCTGGAAGTAATATAACCAATGAACGTCCAAGCTCATCAATTGTTGTTGTAAAATCTGTGCCTCTAACTGCTATTGTAGCTGTAGGTGTTTCTATTTTTATATTCGCATTATTAACTAAACCTAATTTACCTGAAGCAAATCTTGCAGTTCCGCTAACCATCCTCATTGACATTTTAGACAATGATGGGTCAGGGTCGTAATATATTTCGTCTATAAAAACTCTTGAATGTTCTTTTAATTGTAATTCAGCTTTATCTAAAAACTCAATTAACATGCGACCTTTAGCTGTTTCAGCTTGGTCATATAATTCTATTTCTGTAGTTTGAATTTGTTCTTTATCGCGTAGAATCGCGGTGACGCCAGTAGATTCTCTGACATCTCCAATGGGACTAGCATTTAAACTAGTCCCACCGATGATTAAAGCACTAGCTGTCGTTAGCGCTGTCTTTCTGAGTAATTGTAATAATTGCATTATCTGATGTTACATCTAATACTATATTTGCATTTGGTGTTGCACAACCAACTCCAGCACCAGTTGCACAAGTACCTGATATCTGATTAATATCAACATCAGCAGAATCACCTACTAGAGTAAAATCGAGGTTTTGAGCCCCGTCATTCTGCAAAGTATTAATATTATTTGAATCACCAGTAATATCAAAATTCCAAACATTATCATCAGATTCAAAATCTAAATCAAATACGTTTGAGTTACCAATAAGTATTAAATCAGCATTTAGTCTTTCTGCACTTACGGAATATCCCTGGTCTATATCAAATGTATTACTGTCTCCAGTTACACTAAAGTTATAGTCAGAATCATCCGCGCTACCGATATATCCAATATTCCAATCTATTTCGTTTGAATCACCTACAATATCAAGCTTATAATATGAGCTATCAGCTACAAGTGGGCCAAACAAAATGTTTTGGTTACCAGCAAAATCTAAATCGAATTCCAAACTTGAACCAGTAATGCTCATTGCAGTAGAACCACTTGAAAAGTCGTCTCCTCCAATTTTGTTACCGAAACCAATTTGGTCGATATACAATTCTAGTGTGTCACCAGATTGTGTGATTTTAATTTCATTATCATCAGTGGCTTGTGCGAAAACAAATCCTGTCGACACTAATAATCCAGAAAGGACTATACTATATAGTTTATTCATTTTCGTTTTCCTCTTTTAAAGGATGTTTTTCGTTTTTACCACCAACTTGGTGGGGGTGACGATGTCCATCCTGTATAACCCAAAGACCTCTATCGTGCCCTTGGTATATTAACTCCAACACTGCAGCCTCAATAGCTGTTCGTGTCGCATATGTCACGGATTCATTATTTCCCACGCCGTCCTCATATTCTAATAGAGTTGTGCTATTATCGACGAATCGAAATATATCACCACTTCCACCATAACTAAGAATTGTCTTCTTAGCTTGGACATTCAATAATACTTCACCAGTCAGAACAGAAACTGCTCTAACCGAAACAGTGACGACATCTTGTTGATATCGTTTACTTTTGCCTATACCCAATAGTCGTGCGCCTCGACCACCAGTTTGGACATTAGTATCATAACCAATAATTCCACCTTCCATAATCATTCCAGCGAATAAGAGTGGATTCAATGCTTGTGGGCCATCTGGTCCAGCAAACTCTTGTCTTGCACTTCTGATAATTTGTCTTTCTCTAACTAAATTATCAATTCCTTGTCTTTCGACTACTCTAAACCAAGTTCCATCTCCGGCTGTTTTTAGAGCATCGATAAGTAATTCAGTTCCACCTTGTGAAACTGCTGTAGAGAAGTCTGCAATTCCTTCCCTAGATTTTCTTTGACCAGTTTTATCGTTAAATCCATATACTGCAACTACTGGTTTATCTTTTGCAGGTGGTAAATCTAATAATTCAATATATGATGGTAATCTAATTGCTTCAGCTTCTTCGACACATATATAAGAATGTCTTAATGTTTTTTCTATTCGTGCTATTGTATTCGGACCTACATACGGGTCATCGAATGTAATTTCCTTGCATTCTTGTGGTAATTCAGACCAAACAGGAGTTGGTGACTCGTTTAAAAATCCTAATATAATTAATAATGCTAATACGCCTTCCATAATTTATCCATCTGAATCTTGTGCAAAATTACCAGTACCTATAGGTATTTCTATAACTGTAGATGTTCCATCCTCAGCTACTATTGTCATTTTAATATATTCACTGCCATCCTCGTTCGTTAGAACTTCGTATGTAACAGTATTACCTTCTAATACAAATGAACCAAACCTAACTGAACCATCATTACTAAACATTGATTCAACTAATTGTTTGGACATTTGAGCATATATTCTACTTTCAAGGTTTCTTATAAATTTTGCCATAGTAGTATTTTCTGCATCTCTTTCGGCCGCTTTACGCGCAGCTTCCATTGCATCTTTAATTGCTTTCTTTCTACTATGTTCTTGATTTTCGATGGTTAAATAATGTGCTCCAGTACCTACGCCACTGAATGATGGATTTTTAAATTTATGCACTACATCAGCTTGTACATTTGGCGATACTGCTAGTATACTAACCATAAAAATAGTTACCAAACCGGCGATTTCTAGGTTGTCTCTACAATTATTCTTCTTCATCTTTAGCCTCATTTTTCATCTTTTCTTGTGCTTTATATTCTAATACTACATTCACTTTTTCTTTTAATCTTATTAAATCTTGGTCAAGCATACGAGTTTGGTCAATTACACGAATTAATGCTATATGCATTTCCTGTAATTGTGGTTCAATATGCTCTCCGATATACCACCAAATGTAGTATATAAAGTAGCCAAGGCCAACTGCCATGACTGCCGGAAAGCCATAATCTGATACTAGTTGACCAACGTCCATTAGTCTCTCCTAACATCTAGCTTTCCATCTTCAATAAAATTTTCCGCTCGTGCAATTCTATCAGTATCTGGTCTTAATTCTAAGGCACTTGATACTAATAAATCGATTTTTATAATCTCATTGCTCATTGTCCTTGCTCTATTCTCGAGAGATTTGCAGAACATAGTTAGGGTTTTTATTTGGTCGACAATACCTTCCATTATTTGTTTAATGACAATGAAAATAAAAAAGCCCATAACTAATGAACCTGCTATCGGAGCGCCGACATCAGCAATTAGTCTAAACACATCATCCATACGTGTTTATTTATAAGATTTCTTATGCTAGGATTTTGAATTTCTTAAAAATTCTGACCAACGATAATATTGTTGACGGTCGGAGCACCAATACCAACCTGTGTATTCTTGCTCCGACTGGGGAATATTTGACTCGTTATAAATTAAACTGCTTCCAGTCTTGTCATCAGCCTTTCGGCTCTGTTTGTTACTTGTTTGTACCATCTTGAATCTCTACCTTCTTTGGCAGCCTCTTTCCAATCTCCACACTGCAGCGCTGCGTTGTGGCGTTTGAATTTGCTCAAGCGCGTGAGTCCCATATTAAACATCATGTTAGCAATGATTTGTTTTACCTCTTCAGGATAACCATCCCAACCATCATGTAATTTTTTACAGTCTTCAATTACTGTTTCTACATCTTTTTCAAAGCACTCATCGACTCTATCTTCTGAGACTGGAGTGCCAACCTCAGCCCCATGTTCTGGGTCGGTGTCCAAAACAAGATGGCCAATACCGAATGTAGGATAACCAAGGTGGTCATGATAAATTTCATACACGACTCCTTCGTCAACTTTTAAAGTTTCTTTTAATTGTTCAATATCAATATCTTCATTTTTTCTAAAAAACATTTATATCTCCGTTTGTTATATAGTATATATAAGTTAAGTTATTGCAAAATTCCATTGTGGGTTACTTGATGCTGTAGATGATGAACCAAATATATCTGCATAATCACCTTGCGTTAATCCGGATTTTAAACCTCCTCCAACTTGAGCTTGAGTAGCTGTAATTGCAATAGATGTAACATTATTCGTTGAATCATAAAATGGACCACTTCCAGAAAATGCAGTATTACTTCTTGTAAGTTCAAGTGTTGGACTACTATATGAATCACTACCTGTCCAAAAGCGCATGTGAGACCAACCAGTATTTGATGCACTAGAGGTTACATTACCTGCAGTCCTTAAGGTTAAGAAAAAGTTATCATAAACATATCCTAAACTATATTCAAATGAGCCTGCATTATCAATTGCATTTACTGCAAGCTGAGTTATCGTAAATGTACGTGCAGTTAATCCTAAGAAATTAGCTGGTGATGTAAATGAAGAGGTAGGTTTTAATGAGCTTTCTCCAGTTCCAGTATGAGTTTTAAAAGAGTCACTAAATGAACCTAGGCTTGTATCTCTATATCCACTAATATTTAAGTGCGTATTTGTATAAATTTGACTTGTTGCAGTGTCAGCATTAAAAGTAGTATTAAAAAATCCTGCACTTGCATATGTCGCACCTTGAAAATCACTTACTGATATTTCGCCTGATGTAGGAATTGATGCGGTAACATTACTAGTTACTAAATCACCGCCTTTATAATAATCTGACATTTTAACATTAGCACTATCTGCTCCACCAAACTCTTCTGCAATTCCGTTATTAAATGTAGTTGTAGTACTTAATCCTTTTAATGAGAAATCAACACTACCTGTTGTTCCTATATTATCTATTTGAGAATCTGTAAATCCATACCAAGCATATAGCTGTCCCGAAGACGATGAACCCGACCCATTATAGTTACCACTTGATGATTGTACTAAATTACCACCTGAATCAAACCAAGCTGGTTTTAGAGTAAGACCACCTAAGTTAAGTTCAGAAAATGGAAATCCTGAGTCAGTTCCACTAGAAGTTTTTCTCCAAGCAAAAAGTATATAATTACTATTATCACTACCAGCCGCATGTGAACCTTGGAAATAATTAGGACTACCAGCATTAGCAAATGTTCCAGATGTTCTAGTATTTTTAAACCAAAGCAATTGAGTAATTTCGTAAGTTTCTCCACCATCGCTTGTCCATGTGCGATTGCTTCCAGAACCTATACCTGAAGTACCCATTTGATGTCCATAAGCAGTCGATGTAAAAGTTGCACTACCATGAAACCAATTTACAAAGGGTGTATTACTACCATTTGTGTCATATCCATAAGTAGATAATGTATTACCACTACCTAAATTTCCAGTACTAGAACCATAAAGGCCAGTAATTTGCAAATCAGCAGGGCCAGCACCAGAAGCTCTATTGAAATTTTTTGCGAACCCATACATGTTTCCTCCCAGGCCTTCGTACCCGAATGTGTATCCTGACCCGAATGGTGCTGCATGATATATACCTATATCAAATTCAAAAAACTTAGTTCCTGCTGTAATACTAGAGTCAATATAAGTTGTTTGAGACGTTACAGATGGGTTAGTACCAGCGTCTTGTACTCCAATAGCGTTACCTGATGGTGCAATTGTCATTTTACTATGCCTGAGATTAAGTCTTCAAATTGTTCTACTTTTTCTACTCTATTAGGCCAATAAATGTATTCCTTTTCTGGATTTAATTTTAAATTGCTTAATAGTGGTAAAATAGCATTATACAATTTATTTAGTTTTTCTTCTGTTTCAGATGCTGTTGCAGATGCGGTTGATGCTTCGGTTTTAACAGCCTGCACTGCCTCCAATTCATCTTCATCTACAGCAGTAAATCCAAAATCAAATTTATCTAAATCTATGCTCATATTTATTCCTCTATATTCTTATATTTATGCTTTCTAGGTATAGTTTTACTTCTATCTCTTTGAACTTTGTGGCCAAATGGTTTATCCAGGTCGAAAAGAATTTTGTGGTATCGTGTCTCCCGAAACGTCACCTTCATCTTCTTCTTCAAGTTTTTCTGCTTCTCCATACCAGTTTGCTCTTTCGCCTTTATTTTTATTAAAAATTCTATCCCAGTTATCGTTGTATTTTTCTACATCAGTAGGTCTTTGTTTTGAACCTTTACCACCATGCCATTTACTCATTTCTTTTTACCAAATATTGCATCCCACCCATCACGATATTTTTGTAAATCGCCTGGTGAACCTCTTCTAAAATCTCCTTTACCGCCTTCAGCTTGTTGTCGTTTTAATCTAGCTGAATCTTTCATAACATCACGCGGTGGCTCTTGTCCATATACACAGGTTACTTTAGAGTTAGTCTTTAAAGGTTTGTTTCCTATTGTCGGATTTAATTTAAAATCTTCTGGCATAATATTCTCCTACCAATTATGTATCACACCTGCTATAATGAAAAAACATGTAATAAAGTTTACTAATACAATTACACTTCTCATAAATGCAATTATGTTAGCTTCCTTATCATTTACTCCAGCTTTTTCTCCTAAGCTTTTTGCCCATAATCTCCAAAATGAAATTACTCGTTTACCCATTCTATTTTAACGCCTCGTCTAACTAGTTCATTTAAGCATTTTACTCTTAGCTTTGGCTTTGTATTTTTATTATTAATCGTGTCAAACAATTCTTGTTTATCTACGTTTCTAATATAAAATCTTTGTGTCGTGATTTTACCTGTGTTTCTGTCACGCGTTTTTTGGTCAGGTTTAAATTTTACTGGCATAACAATCTCCTATTTTACTCGTTTAATACTACCTTTCAAATCGGCTAAGTATGCAAAAAATTCGACCTGTGGAAATTCTCTTTTTAAGTCTAATAATGCTTTAAGATTTTCCATGTGGTCATCGAATAATCTAATTCTTGCATATTCACCTGTCTCTAAATACTTTTTAAATATGATTGATTTATTAGCTGCGCTATTCTTACCACCCATATTTCCAGCTCTTTCGACATACACATCTTTCATTGGTATACCATGAGCTTCAAAAGTCTTTATAAACAATTTCTTATCGTCCATGTCGCTTCTTGCTGTAACTATAATTACCTTTGAACCTTTTTTGGTTGCATTACTAATTATTGCTTTCGCTTTTTGAATCATTCGTGCAATCGGCGTTGCTGTCTGATAAAATATTTTTGACGATTTAAATTCGCCATAATCCCATTCTTCATCTCTTCCGAGCTTATAAGAATTATATTCTTGTGGAGTTAACTCTTTTATTCTATTTGTTTTTTTATTGAGTACTCTAACACGAGCTTTTGAGACGAACATTGTATCATCAATGTCGAAAATGGTCAGGCCTTTTCCAGCCCGTTCCGCCAAAAACTCGTTGAACTTTTTCATGATACTATTTATAAGTTATCAGAGTCTATTGTCGAGTTCGTCTGTTAAGCCTTCAATCCTTCTAATAGTTACCGATTGTTCGTCTACAAGTTCTTGCAGTTTATCGATTTTTTCTAGTAGTTCATCTAATTTTTTTATTACTACTTCTATTCTTGCCATAATGTTCTCCTATATTAAGCTACTTCTGAAAATGGTATCCAAACTTGTTTCCAAGGGGCATGATGTCCTGAACATCCGATTGCAGAATTGTCTCCACCTCTGCCATCAGTCCAAATGTGTAAATCTATTAGTTCAAACATGTCTTCATCAATGTCAGCTATAAATGCGTCGAAGTCGCCATCTCTAGCAAAATCCATATTTCTTTGAACAACTTTTACTTTCATACCATCTTCTCTAGTTTCCTGAATAAATGCTCTGAAATTTCTGCTACCAATGGTGAATAATACTGTATCACCTTTTTCTATCATATCAGTTCTCATTAAGAAGCACCTCCAATAACCAAGATTAAAGCTACGAATGCGATAGAACTTAGAAAGTCGTTATCTAGCAATCCGTTGATTTTTAGTGTTTGTAATAATTTCATTTTCACTCCTTTTTAAATTATTATATGTATATTATACCAACAGAAAGCTCATTTGTACAGTGTTTTGTCTCCAAAACATGCATGTTTTTTGACCTTTAGGTA
>Ga0213860_10000412_pt1 | contig 17065 bp, 5 predicted proteins | sample PICome_3_FD_160118 | JGI IMG/M metagenome (GOLD analysis project Ga0213860, IMG submission 160118) | Coastal seawater microbial communities near Pivers Island, North Carolina, United States - PICO550 | ecosystem: Environmental > Aquatic > Marine > Coastal | place: USA: North Carolina | collected...
CATCTGATAACATTGTCAAACTTCTTGATACGACACTTCCCCAATGAAAATTTAAGTTAGGGGCATAAGTAGATGAAGTAGAATTATTAGCATTTAATCCTCTTTCTCTAATAGATATTGGTGATGTACTCCAGTCATCATTACTAGATGTTTGCGAAGAATAAAATACATTTACTCCTGTTCCTGAATTCATAGTTGAAGCACCATTAACTGCAAGAGTACCATTAATTGTAGTATTACCATTATTTTCTATTTTAAATTCACCACCTGAAGAGCCTACTTGGAATTGTCCATCTGTTCTTAATACTCCAGTTCCACAATAAATACCGCTGGTAAATTCATTTGCAGGATTTAATCTTAGCCATGCGTCATTGTATCGAATCATCTCTTTACTATCGCCTTCGAGTTTTGTTCCGTTAAAGAATCCATCTCCTTGTACTGTTAGATTACCTGCTCTTGTAAGAGACATTGTTTCAGTAAATGTGCCACTATCAGCATTATTAACACCATAACCCCAATAGAAATCACCTCCTGTACCATTGCCATTTGAATCACCAACAAAAACATTATGAGTTATAGAACCAAGAACTGTAATATTATCAGTAGTACCTGTTGGATAGATATTATCGGTATCCATATTAAAGTCTAACCAACCAGTTCCACCTGTACCATTTATCTGATTAATATCAATAATATTATTTGCATTCATATCAAGATTTGCAGAAGTTGAAATAGCACCACTAGAGATAGTTCCTATATTTGTAAGGTTTCTTGAGGAGTCTATTACAGTAGTTCCATTAACTTGATAACCACTATCTGTTGTTAAAAGACCTGAGCTTGATAAAGTCATTACTGAATCTGATGCATCATAGCTATACCAGTTCATAGGTTGTCCACTACCTGTGAGTGCTGTTTGTTGCCACTTTAAGACATTAGCGTGTCTAAATAAAATTCCGCCATCTCCACCTGTTGCATAATTTAGATGTAAATATTCACTCCCTGAAGCATTGTAATTAACCCATATATCACTTGTGGTTTTTATATCTCCACTACTTGTAATTGCACCTGATGAGATAGTTCCTATACTGCTTAGATTACCTGAACTATCTATTCTGGTAGTTCCACCTGTTTTTAAATTACCTGTGACATCTATAAAAGGTGTTCCTCTACCATCCATTACCACAACAGATGTACCACTTGAATTTCTCGCATTTATAACACCGCCAGTTGAAGTTGGTGACAATGAAATATTAGCAGTCGAATTATAATTAGCAGTTAGACCTGTAGTTGTAATAGTAGTACATCCAATAGTACCAATTCCTATAAGATTTCCACTACTTGTAAGACCTGTATTTGTATTTCCAACAAAAAATCCATTATCAGCTCTTATATATCTTGGAGTATAAATATTTTTATTTGTTACATTGTTGATTCTTAACCAAGTGGTATCACCTGTTCCAATTTCTCCAACTCTTGTAGTACCGTCATAAAATTTTATTTGATCTGCAGTAGAGCTATCTTGATAGATACTAAGATTTGTATCTGAAAGAACATTGCTTGGATTACCAATAATTACAGCACCACTTGTTTGCTGACCGCCATTTGAAATTAAATCTAAGTCAACTCTAACTCTTTCTCCAAATGAACCATAATTACTAAGATCTCCTGGGTCTGTTGCATCAGGAATCCAATCTTTCAATACCCAACCAGAGATCGGTGGATTACCACCAGTAATTGCTATACCAACATTATTTGAAGCTTGATCGATATAAACTTGTAAAGCAGCACCATCATAAGTGCCTCCATCTTTAATTCTTATATATCTAATCGGAGAGCCTGAGTATCTTGCATAGTGTAAAACTGTAAGGTCATTTGAATTGTCTGTTCCGTAAAAATGAGAAGCTTTAAATTGTACACCTTGATGATCTCCTGAATCGGTATCCCAAAGTGTAAAGTCTCCAATGGCTCTGTCTCCCGTATTTGTTGCAACTGTATACCAACCTGCTGCTAAAGCATTTGCTGTTTGTGACTCTATATACCCTCTTCTAAAATAAGTTTGCAATTCAGATTCTGTATAGTAACGTGAATCGAATCCTGTATATGAAGATTCTATTTTATTGTTTAATTGAGTTTGTATATTACTTGTGACGCCATCTGTATAATTAAGTTCTGTTGCTGTAGCTGTAATTCCTAATTGTCCAAAAGCATTTGCTGCAGTAAGAATATTACTGCTATTGTGTTTTAAGTATGAACTTGCATTTGTTGTAAATGCAATACCGTCGTTTGCATCATTATTTGATTGAATTAAAAGTACAGAACCTGAATGTCCACCATTATTTGTTGTATGGACAATACTCGCACTATCTGTAGAATCAGTAGTTCCTTCTTTATCAAATCCAGTCCAGAATATACCTAAGTTTTGAGTTGTGGTTGTAGGAGTGTCATCAAAGGCTAATGATTTATTCATTGCCCAATAATTATCACTTTCGTCCCAAAGTAATGAAGCACCTGAACCATCTACAATTAATCCAGAGCCTCCAGAGTTTGCTTCTGTTTGTCCTGCACCTACTGTAATTGTTTTATCTGTTACATCTAAATCTGTAACATTATAAGAATTAATATCTCCTGTAATAGAAAGATTACCTGTGACTGTTAAATCTGCAAAAGTTGGAGAATCTGAACTTCTTACGTTTTGATTCATTAAGTAAACTTCTGTAGCGCCTTGACCTGTGTTGATTGTTCCAACTCCAGTAAGATTATTGGACTGCATATCTAATTGAGTAGGTGTAAATTCATATTCTAAAGTACCCCCTAAAGATAAACCAATTTCATTGGCACCACTATCATAAAATCCTGAATCAACATCTCCGACTTGAATAGCAGGACTTGAAGAAGTTCCTCCGCCTGAAAGAAATCTGTCAGCAGTTACAAGACCTGAACTTGTAATAGCACCTGAAGCGATTGTTCCCACTGATATTAGATTATTAGATTTTAAATCAAATGCTGTAGTAGTGAAGTCATATTCTGTATTACCTCCAAGTGTTATACCAATTGTATCGGAACCAGTATCATAAAAACCTGAATTAGTATCTCCAACTTGAAATGCAGGACTTGCAGCAGTTCCTGTTGAGGATCTAAAGCGATCTCCTATAACAAGCCCCGCACTTGTTATAGTTCCTATATTAACTAAATTTCTAGACGAAGTTATTACTTGTGTTCCTGCTCCAGTTCCAGTTGACGGCTTTATATAATAACCATCTTTAGAAAGTATAGATCCATCAACAACTACAGCTAAACTGTTTTCTGTATCATCAAAAAGAAAAGAATTTCCATGACCGTATGATGAACCGTCAGCGTGTCTGTAATATAAAAACCCTCTTTGATTAGCACCTGCTGAAGGTGGAGTTCCATTATCAGAAAAGGTAATTCCAACACCACTGGCATTGCTTGTACTTAAAAGATTTAAAGCATTTTCTCCGACTTGAGAATTTCTTTTAAAAGTACCTGTACTACTACTTGTTATAGCGCCACTCGAGATAGTTCCACCAATTGTTACGTCATCTGTAACAGTAATATTATCTGTATAAGTATGAGACCATCTTACAGTATTGCCTCCTAAAGTTCTGGTACTATCTGTGTAAGGATAAAGGTGACCATCTATAGATACATGTGTAGAAGGCAAAATGTATATATTTTTATTTGCTTGAAAATGTACCCAACTACCGTTCATTGAGCCCAAGTCCACATATCCTGTTCCAGTGCTAATACGAAGAGCATTACCATTACCTTCGTGTAGTCTTGTATTTGTATCTGTTAAGTATACACCTTCACTTCCTAAAACATGAAGTCCGTTTTTTACTTTAAAATTATGATCTGTTGCCATTTGGTTTCACTCTCCACCTTATGTTGTTAATGTATGGGCTACTACTTTGAACTCCATACTATCTGTCGAAGCGGGTGTGGCGAGAAGTCTGACGTTTCCACTACTTATGTCTGCGTCAAATGTCGCCTCTACTGCGCTTCCTGTAAATATTTCTCCGAATTCTGTTATATTTGCTGTAGTACCATCATGAAGAAGCAGTAATTCTGTCGTATGATAAGTACTATCTGTACTGTTTGTTACCTGTACGGTAAATCTTGCGGAACGAAAGTCTGTTGCCGCAAATGTATGTATTGCAATCTGTGTTGTTGCAGTACTTGAAGTTTCTGTTGTATCAATACCGTATTCTTCTACTTGGAATCTTGCGGCTGGAGCTGATTGACTTATACCAACTTTACCTGGATTCGTAATAGTAAAATATTCTGAACCACTTCTTCCTTTTCTAACTGTCCATCTATCAACACCCTCTAAAAGACCTGCTGCCCATTGCTCAGTTCCGTTAATAACATAAAGAGCACCTGCGTAATTGTTTGGCGATCTATATGTTGTCCATGCACCAGCAGTAGTTGATTCAACTATCATAGTTGCATCATTTGCGGTTTTCTTTACTCTAGCCGTTGCACTACTTCCTTCTATATCAAGTTGATATTGAGGAGATGTAGTTCCGATACCAACATTTCCTGCAGAAGTTATACGAACTGCTTCAGTATTATCTGGTACAAATCTTATATCTCTACTACCATTTGTAACAAAATTAAAATCATCTCCTAATGACGTAATACTAAATTGCGTTGTACCTGCGCTATCTTGGAATCTTATTGTATGGTCATCATCATCTGTAGTATCTTGTAGTGTAAGTATTGGTCCTCCATTTGTAATTCTAAGTTGTTGACCATTAACGTGTAAAGCACAATTTGGTGATGTTGTTCCTATACCAACTCCAGTAGAATTAATTCGCATCATTTCTGTGCCACTAATATCAAATGCTTGATAATTATAAGTTCTTGTTAAAAGTGGTTTAGATGTCCAAGTTTCAAGTAGAGCTATGCTATTGGAAGTATCGTAAGAAAGAGTTACCCCTGCTTCAGATGTATGACCAGTATCTCTACTTGTGGCTTTTATTGAACCAGCAACTTCCATTTTAGCCAGTGGAGTACTTTCATTAACGCCGACATTGCCATTAGTGTGAACACGCATTCTTTCTGTAGTGCCGTATTGAAATTTAATTCCACCAGATTGTGCGTTTAATATTAAACCACCTGATGAACTTGAGGAGGAGGATAAAACACCAGCATCACCCCAGCTTGAAACACCACTATAATTAGATCCTGTTGCATATACATTTAATTGAGCAGCATCTGATTTAAATTCAACCATAGCTCTAGCACCTGTACCAGTGCTTGTATTTTCAACTGTAATACCTGTCGATGCATTACTATCATGTTTTACTTCTAATCTTGTAGCTGGATCAGTTACACCAATACCAACGTTTTGAGCGCCGTCTATAGTCATAGCAGTAGTTGCTGTACCAATAGAGTTTGCTGTTTTAATAATTAAATTTCCGCCATTTGTATTACTAGCCCATGGTGAAGCTAATAATTCTACACCTAATTGTACTTGACTACTTGAATTTGTTTTATTCAACTTTAAAGCATAACCAGATTGCGATGCTCCACTAGGTGTGTTTATGTTTATATGACCAGCCACATCTAGCTTCTGACTAGGTGAAGTTGTTCCAATACCAACATCGCCTCCAGCAATCATTGATATTACATTACTAGAACCTTCAGAATCATTACCTTTAATTTTAAGAATATTATTAGAATCTAAATGAATTAATGACCTCGATGCACCAGCAACATTTCTTCCCATAAATGCTGCATTATTTTGAACTCTAATATTACCTGCAACATCTAATTCTTGGCCTGGTGAATCAGTTCCAATTCCAACCTTACCGTCATTTTTTAGGCTCATCACATCTAAGCCATTTCTACCAATTCTTAATGTTCCTGCCGAACCAACATTAGTAATATTCCAAGTTCTATTGGTATAAGTTGTATCTGCTGTATCTAATATAATTGTTGGTCTGTTTGTAGACTGTAAGCCTATAAGCACATTATTTACTGAATCTGAAGCACCACTAACAGTAGTAGATGCTACAACTTCTAAATCACCATCGGGTGAACTTGCGCCGATTCCAACCAAGCCTTGGTCTGTTATTCTAAATCTCTCACTTCCTGCACCTGAGTAAGTTAAAGAAGGTCCAACTGATATAATTCCTGTGCCATAACTTAATTGTGAACCTGCTGAACTGCTTAGTCTAAGGCTTGTTGTTGTTGTATCTCCATAGAATCTCTCAGCACTAGCATCCCAAAATAATTTTGCAGTTGTACCTGTGTCTTCATAAAAAGAAACATCGCCACCTTCTTGAACAGTTAAAGCCTTTTTAGACCTATTATCGTAGGTAACATTAAAAGACTCAGATGTTGAGTTGTTATCAGAATCAACATTTACAGCAAAACTTCTTGCTACGTCCATATACTGTTGTGAGTTATTGGGTAACGTAAACGCAGTTAAATAGTTATTCACTGTAATAGAGTCACCTGTTACGTTTATGCCATGTGAAAAGTCAAACTCGTTATTTGTAGCATCCCATAAAATAGTAGCATCTGTTGAAGCATCAACAGCATCTTGAATTGTTATACCTGCTCCATTTGCACTTCCTGAAGAATCTCCTGTTGAATAATTAAGAGTTATGTTTTTATCTTCTACATCAAGTGTTTGTGTATTTAAGGTAGTAGTAGTGCCATTAACTGTAAGGTCACCTGTAACAGTTAAATCGCCTGAAACACCCAAATCATAATTAAATGTAGCATTACCCGTATTTGATAAATACAAATTCTTATTACTTGAATGTCCTAACTCTAATCTGTTTGCAGTTTCATCAACTCTTAATCTAAATAAAATACCATCATCAGGTCTAAATGTAAGTTGTGGATTTGTTGTATCAATATCTATAGCACCACTAGAAGTTATAGCACCATATAAAGAAAGATTACCCTCTGTGTAAGTTGTTCCGTTATACGCCTTGGTTAAATCTGATGAGTTGTGATACAAGTTTGCTGATGGTATAGCAGATAAGGTTGTTCCTGAGCCCCCATTCCAACCAAGACGAATAGAATGACCACCAGTTACTTGCTCAAACCTTGCAAAAAGTTTGTGATAACCAACAGTTAAATATATAGATGTTGGAGAACTATCATTAAAAAATCCTGTTGAACCATGTGCTCCATAATCATCCGCTACTCTTATGCCATCAATATACATATCTGAAGCATCATCAGAATCTAAACCAAACCTATAATTACCTGCTGTACTAATTAATAAATATCCGTGAAACTCAGCTAAGTAATTAGTACCACTACCACCTGCACTAGTAGAAAATGTAGAAGAATTATCCCAAGTACCTATGTCTTTGAAAGAAGTAATTTCATCTCTTTCCATAGTATCAAAGGTTGATTCGCTACTTGGGTGAGTTGATGTATTGTGATTAAAAGCAAAATAGACAAGACCATCTTCAAGAGGTACACCTACTAAATTTTCTTGTGATCTGACAACTCCACTTGTTGCATCTTCTAAAGTTATATTTTCGCCAGCTATTAAATTATTAGTAATTTTTACGTCAGGAGTGCTATCAGAAGCATCAGCACCCACAAACTGCATAACTTGTGAATTGCTTGTACCACTTACATTTTTATAAAAAGTTAAATCATAACCACCTGCGGCAATAGAATAATTAGCACCTGCCACATCATTTATTTTTATAGCACCTGCTCTTGAACCAGCTCCTATTGTGACTAAATCTACAGTTCCATGAGATGTTAAGCTCACATTATTTTCTGTTGTTAAATCATTAGCACTTATGCTTCCTGAAAGGTAGAGGTCTTTGAATTTTACAGATGATGCACCTATATCAACTGCAGAATCTCTATTAGCACCAGTAGTAACATTAAAAGCATAAATTGCATTAATACTATCTTGCATTCTTAGTCCAGTATCGCCATTACCAATAACTAAACCACCTGAATAAGTACCAATTCTTCCAACTGTTGAACCATCTTTTCTAAACTCTGCAATAGTGCCATCTGAGCCAATTCTATTTAGATAAGTTGTTGGTTGTGAGTTAGAGCCTATACCAATAAAACCTAAAGAACCGCTAAGTCTTAATCCTGCATTATTAGTGTCTGACGAATTATCAGGTGCAGTAGAACCACTTGCATTAGTAGTCCCAACCAACAGATTGCCGGAACTATCGATACGCATTTTTTCAGTACCATCGGCTAATTGAAATTTAAAGGTGTCATTTCTAAACAGAGTAGTTCGGTCACCTGAATCGCCAATCAGAATACGATTTGCACCTTCAGGGTCGTTAAGTATAAAATAAGTATCGTTATCATTGTCTATAACTTGTAGATTAGAATTAGCGTGTCTGATTGCAGTTACTCCCGATACTTCACCTGTAACAGTTAGTGTAGAGCCATCAAACGTGAGATTTGCTTCCGCATTTGCGTTTGTCCCATCTCCTGTGAGTACTCTATTATTTGCGTTATTTGTAACAGATATTCCACTTGACCCTGAAACATCTGAGAAACTTAAATTACCTGAACCATCTGTTACAAGAACTTGGTTAGAGGTTCCGTCTGATGTTGGGAATGTGTATGCGTTATTAAATTCAATAGCTCCTGATGAATTAATAGCAATTCTTTGATTATTACTATTATCTTGAAAGCTGTATTCATCCGCTTTTACATATAATACATTTCCAGTAGATTTAATTTCATCATTTGTACCATCTTCTTTTAATGTTAAAGTATCACCAATTTTTACTACTCCATCAACATGAAGTTTAGTGTCTGGATTTTCAGTACCAATGCCGACATTACCTCCAGCCTTTATCATTAATCTTTTTACACTATTTGACTGATAGAAAAATATATCACTATCATAGTTTGAGCCGATACCAAAGGATGCATTATCTTCTTTATGAATATCCCTTGCGTTATCTGCACCATTTATTCTAAGACCACCAAAACTACTATATCCATTTGCATCAATAGTATATTGTGAACCTGTCCAAGTTGCTGTAGGCTTTACAATTTTTAATCTTGCATCGCCCGGAGAAGTTGTTGCTATACCAACGTGGCCTGATGCGTCGATTCTTACTCTTTCAGTTCCTGAAGTTTGGAAAACCATGTTTCCAGCTTCTCTGTTAGTTAAATAAATATCTGAATTAATAGCACTAAAACTTGTACCATCACTAGCTGTTGTACCAGTTGTATCGTTTGTTAAATGTAAATCTGTAAAGTTAGATGCATGGACATGAAGGTTTCTTGCTGGCGAATCAGTCCCAATTCCAACGTTTCCATCTGATGTGATGCGAAGCTTCTCGCTAAATACATTATCGTGTCTTGTACTAAAATAAAGGTCTGCGGTTCTATTAGCGGTTGTAGAAAAATCTTCCTGTGCTTCAGCGACTATGTATGCACCAGTAATATTATTAGCAGGTGCTAAATCTAATATAGCCTTTCTTCCAGTAGTTGCATCGCTATTAGAAACTTTTAAACGTGTTCCATTATTAGAATTACTTTCAATAAGTGTTGCTTCTTCATGGATTGTTTGAACATGAAGTGGTGAACTTGGCGAAGTTGTGCCTATTCCAACGTTTCCTGATGAGTCTATTCTTGCTCTTTCAGTTGATGCTGTATAAAATGCTAAATTACTACCACTATCATAGACAATCCTTCCACCATCAGTATCAGAAGCATCACCTAAATCTAAGAAAGCACCATTACCATCTGCTGAAGTTATTTTTAAAATAGTATCGCCTGTAGAACTTACATGAAGATTAGCACTTGGCGAAGTTGTGCCTATTCCAACATTACCCTGTTTAATAACCATACGAGTAACATCAGAACCTTGATTTTCTATAAAACTAAGCATTCCTCTGCCATACTCGTAATGAGAACCTCCGCTTGAACTTGCTGTTAATCTGTGTGCGGGTTGAGAGGTATTATATTGATTCCATACTATTAATCCATTATAATATGTTCCATCATTTGAACTTCCTATTGTTATGACTTTATTACCACTACCACTTGCTTCAAATGCAAATGCTTTCATTGAGCCATTAACATCTAATGTTTTGCTTGGATTAGTTTTTCCGATTCCAACTCGACTGTTGGTAGTATCTATATGAAGAATATCATTATCATGGACTGCGACAATATCATCATTTCCCTTTTTAATATAGACAGCACCATCCGCGGTGTTAATTGCTATTTCACCGAGTGCTAAATCACTTGTACTGGGAATTGCTCCAGCTGTTGCTGAACGTTTTAATTTTATTGTCTGTGCCATATTTATGGTATTCCTATCTGTTGCCTATATAGGCGGAATGGGAGGATCTTAGAACGATCCTCCATCTATTACGTCTCCCCAAACTGCATTTCCACTTGTATCCATGGAAAGCAAATATGAATTTGTTGTTGCACTTGAGGAAGGTTTTGTGTGTCTTGTATAACCACCGTTTGTTGCTGCACCAAGTATTATATCACCTTTTGCAGTTGCAGATATACCTTTAATTCTTACTGTATCTGAGCTTACTTCTAAAGTAACGTTATCATCATTTACATTTATTGTATTACCAGACTTACTTAAAGCATCTCCTGCGTTAATTTGTCCTGCTCCTGAAAACTGAACAACTGGCATTGCAGTAGTACCAAAAGTTTCTGGAGTACCATTATGAGTAAATACATAACCATTGTCACCATTTGCTGTACCTTCTTCAACAAATACAAAAGTGCCCCCAGTTAGTTCTGCGGCTGTATTAGCATCTGCTGCTCTTACTGGAGTTGCTCCAGCTATATAGATACCATTTTCTCCTTGAGAGGTTTGATTTTTAACAAGTACTCTATCTCCATCTGCAAGAGTTTCGCCGTCAATTGTGTCTCCTACATTTAAGTCTGAAGCTATAGTAATATTACCTGTTGTTGCTAATCTTACTGAATCTTTAATATCAAGTGCTTGTTTTACTGCATCAACGTATGCTTTTGTAGCAGCATCTTGTGCTTGTGTTGGATCAGTAACATTTGAAATTCTTGAGTTATTTACATCTACAACACCTGATCCATTTGGATTTAGTGAGATATTACCATTTGCATTTGTAGAAGTAATTTCATTGCCATCTAAAGTTAAGTAATCAACATCTAAGGAAGTTAGTCCATTAATGTCTGTTCTACTTCCACCTAAAGATATTGCATCACTGCCGATTGTTATTGAACTATTTGCAAGTTTGCTATTTGTAATTGAACCTGATAAGTGAGAATTATCTACTGCACCTGCTGTAATGTGTTCGCTGTTTACAGCGTTGTCTGCTAACTTTCCGCCTGTTACTGCATCTCCAGCTAATTGTGCTGTGTCTACTCCACCATTTTGAATTGAAACTGTTAAACTTACATCTGTACCAGATTTTGCAACAGTAGTGTCTAATCCTGTACCGCCTAAAATTTTAAGATCGTCAGTAAGTAGTGCTACATCTTCTGATAAGCTATCACTATCAACAGTAAGAGTCGCTGCTACATCTGTAAAAGTAACTCCACCACTACCATCTGTTACAAGAGCTTGTCCATTTGTACCGTCTGTTGTTGGAAGTGTATATTCTGTACCTACAGCAATTTGTTTGTTAAATATAATTTTCTCAGCGCTATTTGTAGTGTCAAAAGTTAAGTAGTTTGTTGTTCCTTCTGTAATTGTAAATGCAGTAGAACTATTATCTAAAATTAGAAGTTCTGTAGCTGCACCTGCTACTGAAATTGATCCTGTAGCAGAACTTAAAACTAAATTACCTGATGCTGAAGAAATAGTATTTCCATTTAATTGCAAATTATCTACTAAAAGATTATTAAGTTTACTGTTAGCATCAACAATAAGTGCTGAATTTGCTGTTAATTGACCTGCTGTGTGATCCAGCATATCAGTATATAACTGACCACCAATTATATCGTTATTTGTACCATCTCCAATAAATAATTTATTTGAGTTATATGAATACGCTAATTCCCCTTGTGCTAAAGCGCCGCTGGGTGCCGCTGCCGAGGTACTTCTTTTAATTTTTATTACTTGTGCCATAATTTATCCTAAAACAATCCTCCGTCGAGGTTGTCCATTGTGCCTGTTGCCGCTGCAAGAGGTACGAATTCAAATACATTAGTTGAAGTCTCTCTATATACTTTTAGCTGATCATCATCAGTGTCATACCATAGATCGCCCTCATCTAAATTATTTCCTGTTGGAGCTGTATCACTCCTATAAAATTGGTCTCTTAATTCTTCGATTGCTTCTTGAACGTTTGTTGCGCTTAAAACTCCATCTGAAGTAAAAGAGAGTGTTGAGGCGTTCGATGCCGCCGCTGCAGTAGCTGCCACACTTACTGAAGTATTATTTTCCTGGACAGTTACTTGTGTAGTAGGATTAGTTACAGATACTCGAGTTACATTTTCTTGAACTGTTATTGCTGTGTTGCTCATACAAAATCTCCTCCATTTAAAGTATCCATATCTGGATCTGCTGAGAGTAATGGAATAAAGGTTACGCTACCATTTTCCTCTCTTGCCAGTTTTAATTGATTATCATCTAAATCATACCAAAGATCTCCTTCAGTATAGGAGCTTGGCTCTTCATTTTGTTTTTTGACGCCTACTTCGTCTGCAAATTCATTGAGTGCTCCTTGTAAGGTTGTATTTGTTATATCCTTATAAGGAGTGAATATAAAATCCTCTGAATTTGTTATTGGAAGAACAAAATTTACAGGAATTGTAGATACTTCTGGTACTACATTTAATGTTACTTGAGTTGGTGTGACCTCTGTGACTTGCGTAATATTCTCTGAGACGAGAAGCTTAGTAGTAGCAAGACTCATCGAGTTACCTCACCTGTAACGGTTGCAACTCCTTTTAACAACTTTTGAACACTACCGCCTGTAAAAATTTCGATATCATAATTATACAAACCTGTGTTAAGAGTTTCTGTAGTACTAAAAGGCAAAGAAACTGTTAATATACCTTCAGACGCATTTACTATTGTTCCAGTAAAAGAAGCAGCTGCAGAAGCAGCGTCTATTGTAGCTCTCAATTGACCTCTAACGCTATAGCCAGACAAGTTTTTTGCCGAGCCATCTTCTTGCACAGTAAGTTGCAAGGAGAAGTCTGATCCCTGTTCGATAAATATATTGTATTTTCCTGCACTCATTAGTCTTTTTTATTTAATCCTCCATTCGATAATTATAGCAAAAAAATTAACCTCTTGTCAAGTATTAAATTTTGAAGGTCTATTGCTGTAATTTAGATTTAAGTTCTTATACCTCTTATTTTAATTTTTTAATATTCTCTTACTATAAACTTGCTATTATAAAAGCTAAAAGTTCATTATATCTAACTCCTAACCTAGTTTTTTGTACAGCACCTTCAGGAGCTAAATCTTCGATATCATAAGTTATAACTTCACCCTCTACAGTTTCTTCCCACCAAGTTTCTGATATAAACATACCATAATCACCTGCATCTAATCCTTCTGTAGTAAAAGCATCTTGTAAATCTTGTGCAATAACACCAAAATGATATCTAGCATCATCGCCTTTTTCTTCTACTGCACTATTAAATTTGTATCTTCTTATTAATCCTTTACATGCTGTAGCTACTCTTTGTTCAGCTTCTGATAATTCTTGTATATCTTGTTTTTCATTTCTATCAGATGTTTGTATAGTTCCATTAGTTGCATATATATCATCAAATCTTGCATTAGATGCACCTAAATCAACTGCGTCATCTCTATCAACACCTGTTCCACCACAAGGTACGATTCGGGCAGTTCCTATATATGACCAAAGTGCTAAACCAACATTAGCTGTAGCACTACCATTAGCTATAAAAAGTTCAGGTGCATTAGATATTGGTTGTTGCACTCCAATAACTCCACCTACTGCTTCTCCAGCAGAGCCATCATAAAGTAAAGAAATATATTGACCCATAACATCTGTAGATGAATCATCTTTTATTTGTAAAATAGCTGTTCCTGTAGAAGTTTTATTATTTGTAATTTTTGTTATACCTTCTACATTAATTTGACCATCGTCTAGTATTATTTCTGTACTACCACCAAAACCTATTAATCGTGTTGTATGGTCATCATCTTCTGTTGCACCTATATTTAAATATGTGCCATCCCATTTTATTATATCTGCTGAGATTGCCTCAAAACTAATATGTGAACCACTGGCTATTGTTAGCGTACCTGTTTCTACTGGTCCTGTGAAAGTAGCCGCACCACTTTCTGTAACTGAGAATAATAAACTACCACTTGCAGGTGCGCCTGCATTTTTCTTTATAAAAAATCCTCTATTCGTTTGGTCATTGTTTTCATCAAGCATCATGTAAATACTTTCTTGTGAAACAACTGCTAAATTAGAACCAGTATTTGTTTTAGCTATTTTTGTATAAGAATCAGCACCAGTCACTTCTGTTATTGTTAAATTACCACCTAAAGCACTTATACTTCCTGCAAAGGTAGCGTTTTGTGATGAGTCTAATGTAAGTGTTTCTGTTAATGTTCCACTATTTTGAGTGTAAAACATTATCTGACCATCTGTATATCCTGTACTTCTACCTTCAATCTTGCCAAAGGTTCTTAAGGTTGTGTTATTTCCATAAGCTCTAAAATGTATCTCAGAGGAAGTCATAGCTCCTGATGAAGAGGCTGTACGATCTAAAATCAGTCTACCGCCTGGATATGCTGATGTTCTTGAAGCTATATCTCCATCTGCTGTGATAGTTGTTATATTAGACATATTTCTTGAATCATCTATTATATCAGTAGTTCCTATTTCAAAATTGCCATCTGCATCAAAACCACCATAAGTTGTAATTGTTGTTCCGTTATCACCTTGAAACTTAAAAGTACCATTAGTTGTACCAGACTTTGAAATAAAAGTTGATGCTGAAGGTTCTGCAGTAAGAATAAGCGTACTCTCATAATTACCTGATCCTGTATCATCTAAAATTAGAGCAGGTTTAACTCCGCCCAATGAAGAGCCATTAATTTTTAAATCTGTATACCCTGAAGTGTCGTTAAACTTTAAACTAGCCTCTGCTTCTAATGTATTTGCTGTGTCACTACCAGTAATTACACGATTATTTGCATTATTATTTATAGTAGTACCAGAACCTGCATTTGCATCTACATATGCCTTAACAGATTGTTGTGTTGGAACCTTAGTAGCACTATTAGATACCATATTATCTTCATCAACAAATGTGATTCCAGAGATTGTTCCGTCACTGAATGAAGTTGCTTGAACTGGGCCACTAAAGGTTGAGCTATTTCCTGAAGTGCTTATTTGTAATATTGTTGCACCGCTACTTCCTTTTGTGACTGAAAATAGATCAGGTCCTGAATCATTATTGTCAATATTAATAATAACACCTTGACCCGATTGTATTTTTAATTGATCATTTTCTTCTTTTATTAAGTCAGCTGTACCTACATTAAGATCTCCTCCAACAGTAAGATTTCCTGATATATCTGCATTTCCATTAATATCTAAAGCTGTAGCTTCTACTTCTCCTGAAAGGTAGAGGTCTTTGAATCTATTAGTAGGACTACCTATAACAATAACGCCATCTTTACCACTACCTGTAGAAGTAGCAGGATGAATTAGATTATTACCTATAAGTATATGAGCATCAGCACCTACAGTAGAACCTAAATATAAATAACCTGAATTAGTACCAATACTTCCAACTGGTGTGTCGTCTTTAGCAAACTCAACAATAGTGCCGTCAGTAGATAACCTATTAAAAAAGCCAGAAAAATTACTTGTAGCTGATGCTAATAAATTACCAGTACCTCTTGCTTCAACACCAACAGTTGCGGAATTACTGATAGTTTTACCCACCAACAATCTGCCTGATGCTGTAAGTCTAACTTTTTCTCCCCAAGTACCGCTATTTCTTGTAGAAAATGCTAAGTCGCCACTACCTGAACCACTATCAATACAAACTATTTCTGCTGCACCTGCTGAACCTGTGCCAGTAGCAATTAACTCAATACCACTATACGAACCTGATGTTGTAGAGGAGTTGCTAATTTGTAAAAAGTCATTTGCTCTAAGAGAGCTTGACCATGCGGTGTTAACAGTTTTTTCAATATCCAAACCACCATCAGGCAAAATTGTGCCAATTCCCAAACTTTCAGCACTTGCATCCCAAAAGAACTTAGCTGTAGTTCCTGTGTCTTCATAGAAAGAGATGTCTCCGTTAGATGCTACTTTAAGTCTATCTACTGTATTACCTGCTGTTGTACCTGTTTTTAAATGTACGCTACCTACAGCAAGTGAACGCAACCATAATTGGTCATTTGTGTGGTCATAAACTATATCTCCACCTGAATTATTACCACTATTTTGCTCAAAAGTTATCTGATTATATTGACCTGTAGCATCTAAAGTTAATTGTCCTGCACTAGTGCCATTTATTTGTGCTGTACCATTAATAGTTAAACCTGTTGTATTTACTGACATAACTTGTGAACCACCTTGAGTAAACGTAGTTGTATCACTACCTGCAAACGTAATATTAGTATTATCGTCTGCATCACCTTTTATCTTATCAAGAGCAATCGTATCTACGTTTAGTACTGAGTTATCACCAAGATCAAGACCATCTGCTGTTATAGTGCCTGTAATGTCTATGCCTGTTGAGGTTGTGGCTAGTTTGGTAGAGCCATAATGTTTCAACATAGTAGAGCCATTACCGCCATTAATTACAATATATTCTGCTATACCACCGCTACCATTATCACTTCTAAAAATGATATTTCCATCATCTTGGTCGTTTTGTATATATAAAGCACCTGTATAATTTCTAATAAGAGAACTAGATGCATCATGGTAAATATGTAAATCATCACTATCACCAAATTGGGCTTTTACGTTATCAGGAAAATGTGCTTTTTTAAAAAATTTATTTCTACTATTTAGACCATCTACTTGAAAATATGATGCTATACCACCTGAGCCATCGTCTGCTCTTAATGTTATAAATCCATCGTCTGTATTTTGATCTATTATTTTTT
>Ga0213860_10000413_pt1 | contig 17029 bp, 14 predicted proteins | sample PICome_3_FD_160118 | JGI IMG/M metagenome (GOLD analysis project Ga0213860, IMG submission 160118) | Coastal seawater microbial communities near Pivers Island, North Carolina, United States - PICO550 | ecosystem: Environmental > Aquatic > Marine > Coastal | place: USA: North Carolina...
CAACATATCGGCAACAAATTCTATAGCTGGTCGCGAAAGCCAACCTTCTTGTTCTTGAGCTCTCCAAAGCAAAGGGATAATTGCCGATGCTTGCCGCCCCTCTGGGTACTTAGTCAGTTGAGCCTCAGCCCATTTTTGATTTTCTGGCGAAAAGACAAACGATGTGGGCTGATTAGGGTGCAACCTACGAAGCATATTTAAAAACCCACCAAAGTTAAATTTCTGAGATTAAGTATTAAAAAAGCTTTTTTCACCGATCAATTTCTCCAAAAACAACATCCATTGTTCCAATTATTGCTGCGACATCTGCCAATTGGTGCCCTGTCGCCATGTGATCCATAGCCTGTAGGTGTAAATAGCCAGGAGCCCTAATTTTGGCTCTGTAAGGCTTATTGGAGCCGTCTGAAACGAGGTAGACACCAAATTCTCCCTTTGGCGCCTCTACAGACGCATAAACCTCACCAGCAGGAACGTGGAACCCCTCTGTATATAACTTAAAATGATGAATTAGAGCTTCCATTGACTGCTTCATTTCGGCTCTTCTTGGTGGGCATAACTTGCCATGCGCTAACACAGGCCCATCCTCACCTTTAAGTTTTTCAATAGCTTGTCTTATAATTGCCACCGATTGACGCATTTCTTCCATACGAACCAAATAACGATCGTAACAGTCGCCATTTTTCCCCACAGGTATTTGAAACTCAAATTCGTCGTAGCATTCATATGGTTGAGCTCGTCTCAAATCCCAAGCCAAACCTGATCCCCTGACCATTACGCCTGAGAAACCATATCTTTGTATGTCATCCTCAGTAACAACACCTATTTCAACATTTCTTTGCTTAAATATTCTATTCTCAGTGAGCAAAGTATCTATATCGTCAATGACTTTGGGAAAGCCCTCTGCCCACGTATCGATATCCTCTAAAAGTTCGTTTGATATATCTTGATGAACGCCACCTGGACGAAAATAAGCAGCATGCAGGCGCGCCCCACAGGCTCGCTCATAGAAAATCATAAGCTTTTCTCTCTCTTCAAAACCCCAGAGCGGTGGAGTGAGAGCCCCAACATCCATTGCCTGTGTAGTCACATTCAAAAGATGATTAAGCACACGGCCTATTTCAGAAAACAAAACTCGAATTAAAGAAGCTCTTTTTGGAATAACTGTATTCGTTAATCTTTCAATAGCTAAACACCATGCATGCTCTTGGTTCATTGGAGCGACATAATCTAATCGATCAAAATAAGGTAAATTTTGCAAATAAGTACGGCTTTCCATCAATTTCTCAGTGCCGCGGTGTAGTAAGCCAATATGCGGATCACAACGTTCAACTATTTCACCATCCAACTCTAAAACGAGCCTAAGCACTCCATGTGCTGCAGGGTGTTGAGGGCCAAAATTAATGTTAAAGTTACGGATTTTTTGTTCTCCTGTAAGAACATCTTCAAACCCTTTGGATCCATCCATCAGCTGTCACCTCCATCATCGGGCAAAATATATTCTGCACCTTCCCATGGAGACATAAAATCAAAATTTCGGTACTCTTGAACAAGCTTTACGGGCTCATACACTACTCGTTTTTCAGCATCATCATATCTAACTTCAGTATAACCAGAAGTTGGAAAATCCTTTCGCAGAGGATGACCTCTAAACCCATAGTCGGTTAAAATTCTACGCATGTCTGGGTGACCCGTGAACATTATACCAAACATATCGAAAACTTCTCTCTCAAACCAATTAGCAGATGGATGCACATCAACAATTGAAGTGGCCATATCACCTTCCCTTATCGAAACTCGCAATCTGATACGCTTATTCTGATACATGGATAGAAAGTGGTAGACTAAATCGAAACGTTTAGCTCTTTCAGGATAATCAACAGCAGTAATGTCAACTAATGACGAAAACTTACAACGTGGATCTATTTTTAAAAATTCAACAAAACTAAAAAGTTGAGCTGGCGCAACATCAACGGTCAGCTCTCCATATTCTATAATAGATGTCAAAACACAATCTACGCGCTTAGTGTCTAAATATTGTTTCAGATCTAGAAGCTCAGCTGTCATCGCTTGATTGTCCCTGTTCTTCTTATTTTTTTCTGCAGTGCCAAAATCCCATAAAGAAGAGCCTCTGCTGTCGGAGGACAACCTGGGACATAAACATCAACTGGAACAATGCGATCGCATCCACGAACTACTGAATAGCTGTAATGGTAATAACCACCGCCATTAGCACACGATCCCATTGAAATCACGTAACGAGGCTCCGGCATTTGATCATACACTTTTCGTAATGCTGGAGCCATTTTATTTGTGAGTGTTCCCGCCACTATCATCAGATCAGACTGGCGAGGGGAAGCTCTAGGTGCCGTACCAAAACGCTCCAAATCATATCGTGGCATTGAGGTGTGCATCATTTCAACAGCACAACAGGCCAACCCAAAAGTCATCCAATGCAAAGATCCGGTTCGGGCCCAGTTTATAATGTCTTCGGTTGAAGTTACCAAAAACCCTTTATCCTGAAGTTGTTCGTTTAGCTGACGTGTAGAATTTTCCAGATCGGCAGCAGCAGTATTTCCACCGGACATTACTCCCATTCTAATGCCCCCTTCTTCCACTCATAAGCAAATCCAACAGTTAAAACCCCTAAGAAAACGATCATCGACCAGAACCCAATCATACTGATATCTTGAAATGCAACGGCCCAAGGGAATAGAAATGCAATTTCAAGATCAAAAATGATAAACAAAATCGAAACTAAGTAAAATCTGACATCGAATTTCATACGAGCATCATCAAACGCATTAAACCCACACTCATAGGCAGAGACTTTTTCGGGATCAGGATTTCGAATAGCAATTACAGCAGCCGCTAACAGCAAAATAATTCCAAGTCCAAGTGCTATACCCAAAAACACCAGGATTGGCAGATATTCTAACAAAAGATCGTCCACAGATGGCTCCTTTTGTGCAAGCGTAAACAACGCTTTGCTTCGGCTAATAGATAGGGGTTTACCGCTCTAACTCACGGGGGTCAACACATGAAAAAGCAATAATGATCTAAAATTATATTTAGTTAAAAGTGGCAAAGCGAAGTTAGGTCTTTGAGACTTACGTTAGTAACGCAAAATCACACAATTTTTCACCCTGTTGTACAAAATTACCAACTGAAAAATTTACTTTTTTAATAGTACCATCATTCGGAGCAACTACTTCATATTCCATTTTCATAGCTTCTAAAGCCATGATAGGTTGACCCTTGTAAACTTGAGAGCCATTTTTGATGTTAATCTTTGATATCATGCCTGGCATTGGAGATAAAATTTCATTGTTATCCGCATTATTTTCCTTCTGCACCTCAAAAGCGTTCCGAATTTTGAAAGGAATTTGAGTATCATCAAATACAATAATTTCTTCACCAAATATTTTTACTTCGGGTAATTTCTTTTCTCTAAAAAGCCATTGTTGCTTTTTAAAAAGCACATCATAACTTTCGTTCATAATCAAGACTTTAACTTTTCCTGATTCAGGTTGAGAAAAATTAATTTCGAAAATAGTTCCATTATGTGAGAGCTGGAAATTGTAGAATATATCAACCCAGTGCGAATAAGAAAAATGATCTGGTTGGGGCGAAAAATAACACATTGAGGCCGCAATAATCGCTTCAGTTGATATTGGCTTATGGAAAATAAGATCTTCTAACTTTTCTTCAATTAAATCTGTTCGAACCAAACCCCTTTTCACGCTTGGATCTTGAGATAATTTGCAAAGAAAATCTAGATTAGTTTTAACTCCCAATATTTCGATCTGTCGCAGCGCTTTATCTAGCTTACCAAGTGCAGATTTTCTATCTTTACCATGAGCTATTATCTTGGCCAGCATAGGATCAAAATATGGAGAAATTATATCTCCAACTTTTATCCCCGATTCTACACGAATATCGGATGGAAACCGTAGATGCTTAATTTTCCCAACTTCTGGTAAAAAATTATTGTTGGGATTTTCAGCATAAATCCTGGCTTCAAAAGCATGACCGTCTATCGAAAGATCACTTTGATCTTTTGTTAGAGATTTACCCATCGCGATCTCAAATTGCCAAGCGACCAAATCAATTCCAGTAATTTCCTCTGTAATGGGGTGCTCAACTTGAAGGCGTGTGTTCATCTCCATAAACCAAAATTTATCTTCCTGGAGACCATTTGATCCATCAACAATGAACTCTACTGTTCCTGCCCCCTTGTAACCAATGGCTTTTGCCGCCGTAACAGCTGCTTCACACATAGCTTCTCTCATGCTGCTGGTCATTCCTGGAGCTGGGCATTCCTCTAAAACCTTTTGATGCCGTCTCTGTAAGGAACAGTCTCTTTCAAATAAATGAATAGCCGTTTTCCCATCACCAAATATCTGGATCTCGATATGACGCGGAGAAGAGATATACTTTTCTAAAATAACCTTATTGTTGTTGAAGGCCTTTTCTGCTTCCGATTGAGCACTTTTTAAAGCTTTTTTAAAATCTTTTGAACTCTTAACCAGCCGCATACCTTTTCCGCCACCTCCGGCAACTGCCTTGATCAAAACAGGATAACCTATAGATTTAGCCTCCTCTTCTAGTCTTTTGGTTGTTTGATCCCTGCCTAGGTACCCGGGGATTATCGGAACATTAGCTTTGGCCATACACTTTTTAGCCTCATCCTTTTGCCCCATTATTTTGATGGCTTTATGATCAGGACCGACGAATACCAACCCGGCCTCCTCAACTTTTTGGGCAAATTTGCTATTTTCTGACAAAAACCCATAGCCAGGATGAATAGCGCCCGCCTTCGATTTTACAGCAATTTCTATGATTTTATCTTGGTCTAAGTAGCATCCTAGAGGAGATGATCCTTCTATCAGAAATACATCATCGCATAAGCTTACATGCTTTGAATTGATATCTGCTTCAGAAAAAATACCAACTGTAGTCAGACCAATTTTTCTTGCAGTTTCAGCAATTCGGCATGCTATTTCACCTCTATTGGCTATCAATACCCTATTAAACAATAATATTGTCCTTCTATAATTTTGCTATGGATTCCAATTCATGATGTCTTAAATATTCATTTTTTTGATATGTTTCCTACATTCTAAACAAACCAAAATTAGTATCTTTTATCGGTGCATTTAAAGCTATTTGTAATGAAAGACCTAAAACTTGCCGCGAATTTCTCGGGTCGATAATTCCATCGTCCCACAAACGGGCAGAAGCATAAATAGGGTGACTTTGCTTTTCAAACATCTCTAAAGTAGGTCTTTTAAATTCCAGTTCGTCGCTTTCACTCCATACTTCGCCGCGGCTTTCTATTTGATCGCGCTTAATAGTCGCCAAAACATTGGCCGCCTGAGCGCCTCCCATGACTGAAATACGGGAGTTAGGCCAAGTCCATAAAAAACATGGGTCATAAGCTCTGCCAGCCATTCCATAATTACCGGCCCCAAAACTACCACCTATAATTAAAGTGATTTTTGGAACTTCAGTTGTTGCCACTGCGGTTACCATCTTAGCACCGTGACGTGCTATACCCTCATTTTCATACTTTTTTCCAACCATGAAACCACTAATATTTTGCAAAAATATTAAGGGAATTTTTCTTTTTGAGCATAATTGAATGAAGTGTGCTCCTTTTTGAGCTGACTCGGAGAAAAGAACTCCATTATTTGCAATAATCCCTACCGGACACCCCATAATATGAGCAAAGCCAGTTACAAGAGTTTCACCAAAAAGAGCTTTAAATTCGTCAAACTCAGACCCATCGACTATTCTAGCAATAACTTCTCGCACATCGTACATTGTTCTCAAATCATGGGGAACCACACCGAGGATTTCATTAGCATCATATTCAGGCTCTTTAATGTCTTGAATTTTGATAGGCTCAAGATGCTTTCTATTGAGATTTTTAATAGCCCTTCGGGCCATTGCTAAGGCTTGGTGATCATTATCAGCCAAATAGTCCACAACTCCGGAAGAACGTGAATGGATCTCACCACCACCAAGAGCTTCCGCATCAACAATTTCACCAGTAGCCGCCTTTACTAGCGGCGGCCCAGCTAAAAAAATAGTGCCTTGATTTTTTACAATTATGGTTACATCTGACATAGCAGGAACATAGGCTCCCCCAGCAGTACAAGACCCCATCACAACAGCAATCTGAGGAATATTTTTTGCTGACATCCTCGCCTGATTGTAAAAAATTCTTCCAAAGTGATCGCGATCAGGGAATACCTCATCTTGATTAGGTAGGTTAGCACCTCCACTATCGACCAAGTAAATACAGGGTAAATGACATCGTTCGGCTATTTGCTGGGCTCTCAGGTGCTTTTTAACTGATAAGGGGAAATACGTCCCTCCTTTAACCGTCGCATCATTGCAGACGATCATACATTCCTGACCTTCAACAATTCCGACGCCTGCTATCAAACCAGCACCGGGCGCTGCATCATCATATAAGCTTTGTCCAGCAAAACTTCCAATTTCAAGAAAATAGGAACCAATATCTAGTAACCCCGATACCCTGTCTCTAGGTAACATTTTTCCTCGTTTTGAATGTCTATCTCTGGAAAATTGCGATCCCCCTAAAGAATTTTTCTTTGCAATTTCAGTAATTTTTTCAATATCTTTTAGGTGTTCTCTCATGTTATCTTGAAAGGTCTTACTTGATGTCAAAATTTGAGATTTGAGTTTCATTTTCTTTCCTGTTCACACTCTAAAACTGCTTTTTCTCGCAATTTTTTCCTAATCACTTTGCCAGTAATCGTCATTGGCAGCTCTTCCAAAAAACTTATCTCTCGTGGATACAGATGCTTAGCTAACCGCTCTTTTACAAAGTCTTTCAAGACTTCGGACATTTGATCATCAGCTTTTTTACCGGCCTTTAAAACAATGTAAGCCTTAACAATCTCATTTCGTGATTGATCTGGCTTACCAACAACACCGACCGTAGCAACTGATGGATGAGTTAGGAGACAATCTTCAATCTCAGAGGGACCAATCCGATAACCTGCAGAAGTAATAACATCGTCATCTCTACCAATAAATTCGATACCATCGCGGTGTAACCTCCCTCGATCACCTGTCAAAAGCCAGTTAGCATAAAATTTATTTTCTGTCTGTTCAGGCCTGCGCCAATATTCCAGCATCATACTCGCAGACCCTCGTTTAACTGCAATTTCGCCCTCCTCTTCGGTTGGGACGCCATTTTGATCTAAAACGCTTACTTCATGGCCAGGCACAGGTTTACCCATTAAACCTGAAATCGGATCACCCTCAGCATTGCAGTTCGATACAACCATATTGCACTCTGTTTGCCCGTAGAATTCATTTATCGTTAAGTTTAAATTTCTCTTGCCCCATTCTAACATTTCTGCCCCCAGAGGCTCACCACCACATGCAACTGAGCGTAAGTTGTGTATTTCAAAATTTGATGCCTTCAATATTCTTAGAGCCGTGGGCGGGAAAAAAACATTTCGCACCTGGCCTCTGGATATAATTTCTTTAGTGGCTTCTGGTAAAAATTTCTTCATTTTAGCTGCAACAACGGGCACTCCAAGAGCCAAACCTGGCATCAATATATCAAACAGACCGCCAATCCATGCCCAGTCTGCGGGCGTCCATAGACAATCTTCACTATGTCCAAGATAATTGTGGCTCATCGATACCCCAGGAATATGACCAGACAATAAACGATGGGAGTGTAATGCACCTTTTGGAGGGCCAGTTGTGCCTGAAGTATAAATTAAAACAGCTGGAGACTCGGGGCTTGTTACACAAGTTTGGAAAGCGTCATTTTTTAAAACTATGTTGTTAAATATTAAACGATCAAATTCTGGAGGTAAAAGGTTTTCCGATCCTTCGTCATCTGTAATCGTATATTTTGCATTTGCATCATTCAATCTGGTAGCTAGAGCCTCAGGTCCAAACAATTTGAAAAGCGGGATTGAAATTGCACCTAATTTCCAAATGGCTATATGACTGGCTGCGCATCCTATCTCTTGAGAAAGAAGAACCCCAACTCGATCCCCCTTGCCAACCCCACGATTTCTTAACTCAAATGCCAAACTGTCTGAAAATTTTCTTAAATCCTTATAAGAGTACAAAACTGGCAGATCGACATCAGTAAAATCTTTTATACAAATTTTTTCCGGTGATTTGATTTCCCAAAAGTCACAGACCTGTGTTGCCATGTTTAAACTTTTTGGGAAATTCCACACCCAACCTCCATTTTTTTGCTCAAGGTATGGAAAGTTTTGCATCAAATACCCTTTCTCAGACCAATTCTTGGCTCCTCAATCAAAAGCTGCCCCCAAGCACCGACCGGAAATTCGATAAAAGTAGAAGTATCGATATCACAAATTATTCTCATTCGTTCCCAAAATCTATTTGAAACAACGGCGTAGCAAGCTGACTTATCTATCAAAACTCCCTGTTCGCGCATTTTCTTTTCGAAACTATTAGCGTAAAAATCTATAATTTCGGTTTCGGTTGTGCGTTTGCTTTTTATACCCAAAAATAAACCTGAAACCAAAGCAATCATTGTAAGCATACTTAAAATAGCCCAAGGGAACCTCATTTTTTAGCGCATTAGCGAAATAAGTTCACGACCGATTAGCATGCGCCTTATTTCTGAAGTTCCAGCCCCAATTTCCATTAATTTGGCATCCCTGAAAATCCGGCCAACTGGATTATCACTCAAATAACCGGCTCCACCAAGAGCCTGCACTGCTTGGTGAGCCACTTTCATCGCTTCTTCAGAGGCGTATAGCACGCAAGCTGCTGCATCTTGTCTTGTCACATTTCCTCTATCACAGGCTTTGGCAACCTCGTAAACATAAGCTCGAGATGAATTCATTGCAGTATACATATCAGCGATTTTGCCTTGCATCAGTTGGAAATCGCCGATGCTCTTGCCAAACTGTTTCCTTTCGACGACGTATGGCAGCACCTCATCCAAGCAAGCCGCCATAATACCTGTGCCTATTCCAGACAGAACAACACGCTCATAATCTAGACCAGACATCAGAACGTTAACGCCTTTACCTTCTTCTCCGAGCACATTTTCAAAGGGGACTTCAACATCCTCAAATATAAGCTCAGCCGTATTTGACCCCCGCATTCCCAATTTATCAAAATGCTTACTAGTAGAGAAACCTACCATTTCTTTTTCTATTATAAATGCAGTGATACCTTTTGACCCAGCATCCATGTCAGTCTTTGCATAAACCACCAATACACTTGCATCGGGCCCATTCGTTATCCAATATTTATTACCATTTAAACGATAGTATCCATTTCTTTTTTCTGCAGTCAGCTGCATCGATACGACATCGGATCCCGCACTTGGTTCTGACATGGCTAGTGCACCCACATGCTCACCACTTATAAGTTTTGGTAAAAACTTACTTTTTTGCTCTTCATTTCCATTAAGATTGATTTGATTCACACAAAGATTTGAATGAGCACCATAAGATAAACTCACCGATGCACTTGCCCGCGCCACTTCTTCCACGGCAACAGTATGAGCCAAATAACCCATTCCTGCTCCACCATAATCATCAACGGTAATGCCCAAAATACCAAGTTCGCCCATTTCGCGCCAGAGTTTTTCAGGGAAATAGTTTTCCCGATCTATGTCAGCAGCCATTGGCTTAAGCCTATCTTGTGACCAACGGTGAACAGTTTCACGCATGGCTTTGATATCGTCGCCCAATTCAAATTCCATCGAAGACATAAACATAATTTAAATTACCTTTATTGAACGCCCGTTCATTTAATTTTATGTACTAACTTCTGTCAATATATTAGACAACGGATTATTAGTAAAAAGCAGTATCTGACGTCAGGTTACAAAAAATAATCGGTGGTTATATTAATCAGCAAAAGTTTATGAAGCATCAATTGATTTCTGAACCACCTCTTTAATAATTGAACTGATCAATTCACAGTCATTTAAGGTAAAGGTAAGCGGCAAACGCAAATCCAGTAATCCTGATAAAATCCTGTCCGTTTTAGGCATTGCCTCAGATTGAACATATTTCCAACTATCATAACGAGATGTGAAACCATAGGGGATAGCATCTCCAAACCATTTCAATTCAACACCCCGCTTTGAACATCCATTAACAACATTCTTTATTTGATTTTGGGACCAATCTAATAGCAAAAACTGAAAAGAACTCCCAACATAGTTTTCACCCTCTAACCTTTCAACTATTTTTAGACCTGATGTACCTCTTAAGCCATTTTCTAATATTTGATATCGTTCATTCCATTTTTTAATGCGGATTGGCAGATCGTGGAGCTGCGGCCTTAAAATTGCAGCTCTTAAATGATCCATTCTTCCCGAAATATTAGGAGTTTGATATTTTATCGCTTCATAATAAGTTTTGTCTGGACCAGCTGGATGCCTATCATACAGCATATAGGAGCCTGAAAGCATGGTAGCTTTTGCCATAATATCTGGACTATCTGTTACTAAAAGGCCACCTTCACCAGAATTAATGTGTTTATATGTTTGAGTGGAGTAGCAACCAATAATTCCATCTGTACCTGACCACCTATTCCTCCACTTTGCTCCCATTGTATGGGCGCAATCCTCAATAATAAGTATTTTATTTTCAGAGCAAATACTGAGTAATTCATCCATATTACAGATATGTCCACGCATGTGACTAAGCATGAGAACTTTGGCTTCTTTAGATTTTGCCTCTAAATCATCAAGATCAATTACTAGTTTCTCAGTTACGTCAACAAAAACAGGAATTGCCCCCACAGAAGCAATAGCCCCAGGAACTGGAGCAAGCGTAAAAGCGTTAGTAAGAACTTTATCACCATACCCTATACCCAGCGCCCTCAGAGCCGTGGATAAAGTGTATCCGCCAGAGGCTACCGCTAAGCAGTAATTTGACCCAACAAATTTAGCAAATTCAGTCTCTAATAAGCCAACTTCGCCAATTTCATTCTCTGCTAAATTATATCTATGTAACCTACCCGAGCGCAAAACTTCATTTGCTCGCTCTATTGCTATCTCAGGAATAGCATCTTGTTGAGTGAAATTACCTTCAAATTTACTTTCCATGGTCTATTGATGAATAAATTTACCGAGATGGTCAATGTTCTCAAAGTTCACTAAAATTGAATCACTAAAATTTAACTAAATTTTATTTAAATTATCTATAAACAGATATTACGGGCGATGCTTTGTTGCAAAGTGCAAAAAGATCTGATTAGCAGAAATAATCTTTTGAAGAAAAATTTTTATATCTAAAAAATACTCTCGACGGTCGGGATCAATTCATTAAAATGTTTAATTATCGCATCTGGCTTGAGTAAATTTATCTCCGTATCATTTGGTGGAAAATCAACTAAAATAATTGGCACGCCTGCGGCCTTTGCTGTTTTATAATCCGTAACGCTATCACCTATCATACAAGATAAACTGAGCGTTCCATTTAATTGTTTCACCGTTTCAAAGAATGGCTCTGGATTAGGCTTTCGAACAGAAAGCGTATCTGCGCCCACCACTGATTTAAAATATCCTTTGGCAGACATTTTAGTTAATAATAAATTAGCTAAACTTTCTGGTTTATTGGTGCAAATTCCGACATTCCAGCCTTTTTGAATCATGTTTTCTACACAAAAAATTGCACCCTCATAGAATACTGTCTTTTCATATAAATTTTCTTTGTAATACTTTAGAAATTTGGGATAATATTCTGAAATAATATTTGCTTGATCTGGCTCGTTGAGAATACTCAAACCTTTCGTCAGCATTGCCCTTCCTCCATGAAGAGCCGTGCCTCTATGCTTCTCTTCAGACAGCACCTCTGAATGACCCATTTCCTCAAAACACAAATTAGCCGCTTTAAGCATATCTCTACTCGTATCCGCGAGCGTACCATCTAAATCAAAGACTATTGATTTCATTTCATTTCCCAAAAACCTCTGACTTTGTAACAATAAGCAATCAATTGTTAAAGAATTTAACTTGCTTTGGGCATATGTTAAGATATTACCAATCCCTAAATCAAGGCGCCTATTTATGAGTTTTTCAGCAATAATTTTAGCGGCAGGCAAAGGTACTCGCATGAGATCCGATAAGCCTAAGGTACTTCATAAAATCGGTAATAGTCCAATGCTACATCATGTGATGGAAGTAGCTAAAAAAGCTGGGGCAAAAAGAACAGTTATTGTTGCTGGGTATAGATCTAATCTAGTAACCGGCGCTGCCAAAACTTTTTCATCAGAAGCAGAAATCGTCATTCAGCAAGAGCAACTTGGGACAGGCCATGCGGTAAAACAGGCGAAAGATTTACTGAACAATAGCGATGAAGACCTTCTTGTTCTCTATGGCGATACGCCATTTATTCAATCTGAGACAATTTCCAAAATGATAAAAACGCGAAGAGAATGTGATATTTCTATTTTGGGCTTTAATACAGACGAACCATCAATGTATGGCAGGCTAATAGCAAGTGGCGGCAACATATCACAAATTGTCGAAGCGAAAGATGCAAGTGAAGAGCAACTTAAAATAACTTTATGTAATAGTGGAGTAATTTTAGGAAAAGCAACTCTAATTTTTGATTTAATCTCAAAAATAAAAAATGATAATGCTTCGAATGAGTTTTACCTGACGGATTGCATAGAGCTTGCATCTAAGTCTGGCTTTAAGTGCTCTGTTGTATTGTGTGATCAACAAGAAACAATTGGTGTGAATTCTCTTAAAGAACTCGCTCAAGCTGAAGATTTATTTCAAAAATCAAAAAGAGTGGAATTCATGGACAACGGTGTGCGTTTGCATGCGGCGGATACAGTTTTTTTCTCATTTGATACTATAATTGGACCTGGAACGGAGATAGAGCAAAATGTCGTCCTAGCGCCAGGAGTGACTATTGAAGAAAACGCTACTATTCGTGCATTCTCTCATTTAGAAGGTTGTCATATTTCGTCTGGCTCTAGAGTAGGGCCTTACGCTAGAATTAGACCAGATACAGTATTGTCGGAAGGATCGGTTGTTGGTAATTTTGTGGAAGTTAAAAAATCTGTCATAGGCCCAGAAAGTAAAGTTAACCATTTATCCTATATTGGCGATGCAAAGATTGGTGAAAAGGTAAATATCGGGGCAGGTACCATCACTTGTAATTATGACGGCGTTAATAAACACAAAACTGATATCAAAGACGAAGCATTCATCGGTTCAAATACTATGCTTGTCGCTCCAGTAACGATCGGAGAAAAATCAGTTACAGCTAGTGGATCAGTTATAACAAAAGATGTGCCTGATGAAGCATTAGCTTTCGCTAGATCACGCCAGGAAAATAAAATTGGCATGGGCAAGAAATTAATGAACTTTCTAAGAAAACAAAAAAAATAAAAGTTGAGGGTCAAATGTGTGGTATTATCGGAATTTTGGGCAATCACGAAGTTGGACCACTGCTCGTTAACGCTCTAAGGCGTCTTGAATATAGAGGCTATGACAGCGCAGGGATTGCCACTTTAAATAATGGTAATCTTGGAAGAAGACGCTCGCTTGGAAAACTGGCTGAATTAAGTGATCTTTTAGTACGAGATCCTCTATTGGGAAAATCCGGTATTGGGCATACACGTTGGGCTACACACGGCGAACCAAGTGTAAATAATGCGCACCCGCATATGACCGCAGAAGTAGCGGTTGTTCACAACGGAATTATAGAGAATTTTCAAGACCTTAGGAAGTATCTACAAAAAAGAGGCATCCAACATACCACTGATACCGATACCGAGACGATAGCTTTATTAACACAGGCAATGATTGAAGACGGTCATGAACCAATTGAGGCAGCTAAAAAAACTATTGATAAACTGACAGGAGCCTTCGCTCTTTGTTTTTTGTTTGAGGGCCATAATGATTTGATGGTGATAGCCCGAAAGGGTTCACCGTTAGCAATAGGAATTGGTCAAGGTGAAATGTTTGTCGGTTCAGATGCGATAGCATTATCTCCCATGACTAACAAAATATCGTATTTGGAAGAAGGTGACTTTGCTGTTTTAACCAGGGCAAATGTGCAGGTTTGGGATCAATCCGGAGCTTTGGTAGAAAGAGAAGTAAAAACTATAAATACACAGAATACTCAGGTCCAAAAAGATGGATATCAACACTTCATGGAGAAAGAGATCCATGAACAGCCTCGTGTTATCAGCTTAGCTCTAGAATATTATTTTGATCCAAATACTGGAAAGATCACCCTGCCTGATGGTATCGATATTAACTTTAACAATTTTGAACAAATTTATTTGGTTGCCTGTGGCACAGCTTTCTATGCTTGTCATGTTGCAAAATACTGGTTTGAAGAAATTGCTCGAATTCCTGTTGAAATCGATATTGCATCAGAATTTAGATATCGTGAACCACCTATCAAAAAAAACACACTAGCTATTTTTGTGAGCCAATCAGGAGAGACGGCGGATACTTTAGCAGCCCTGAGATACTGCACTGGTAAAGCAAAAAAAATAGTATCTTTAACCAATGTATCCGAAAGCTCTATTTCTCGCGAAAGTGACTGCTCATTACCAATATTAGCCGGAATAGAAATTGGGGTTGCATCTACAAAAGCATTTACTTGCCAGCTGTCTGTTCTTTTCGCTTTGGCAATAAAAGCCTCAAGTGATTTAAAAAAACTATCAACCAAAGAGCAAATGAATATATATTCTGAAGCCATTAAAATACCATCGCTAATTAATCAAATTCTCAGTAAAAAAGACTCGTTTTCTGCTCTTGCAACTAAATTATCTGAAGCTCGAGATGTCTTATTCTTGGGTCGAGGCCTTCTTTACCCTTTAGCGCTAGAAGGAGCGTTAAAACTTAAGGAAATCAGCTATATACATGCAGAAGCTTATGCATCTGGAGAGTTAAAGCATGGACCTATTGCATTAATAGACAAGTCAGTACCCGTGATAATTCTAACCCCTAAGGATAAACTATTTGATAAAAATATTTCAAATATTCAAGAAGTTGCAGCTAGGGGTGGAAAAGTAGTTTTGATTTCTGACAAACTCGGTATCGATACTATTGGCGAAAAATTTTGGAATATTATTGAATTACCAAAAACAATTGATACTCTAAATCCTTTACTTTATGCTATAGCAGCTCAGCTGATCGCCTATTACACAGCTGTTGCAAAAGGCACTGACGTTGATCAACCTAGAAATTTAGCAAAGTCAGTTACAGTGGAATAATGACTAATTTAATAGATCCTTTCGAAAGAGAAATTAACTATCTTCGTCTTTCAGTAACAGATAGATGTGATTTCCGGTGCGTTTACTGCATGTCTGAAAACATGCAATTTCTACCCAAAAAAGATTTGTTAACCCTAGAAGAGCTCGACTATATGTGCTCAACTTTCATAAAATCAGGTATAAAAAAGCTCCGTGTCACAGGCGGTGAGCCACTAGTAAGACGTGACATTATGAAATTTTTTAAACGCATATCGCGTCACTTAGAAACCGGTTTATTAAAAGAACTCACACTTACTACAAATGGATCTCAGCTGCGGCGCTTTGCTAGCGAGCTAAGCAATATTGGAATACGGCGCATAAATGTTTCACTTGATACTCTAAGTGAGGATAAATTTAGTGAAGTAACAAGATGGGGACGCTTATCTCAAGTTTTAGATGGGATTGCGGCAGCTCAAGAGGCAGGCTTAAGGGTAAAAATAAATACTGTCGCTTTAAAAAACTTCAATGAAGACGAACTATTTTCCATCACCGATTGGTGCTCATCAAACAATTTAGATTTAACCTTTATTGAGGTTATGCCTATGGGTGAATTTGACCAAGAAGATAGAAAAAGTCAGTATTGGTCGCTCAAAGATTTAAGAAAAAGGTTAGAAGATAAGTTCACACTTTGCGACCTTCACGAGACCACAGGGGGGCCAGCCCGATACGTCAGAGTAAAAGAAACACAACAAAAAATTGGATTTATTACGCCTTTGACACATAATTTTTGCGAATCCTGTAATCGTATAAGAGTAACATGCACAGGCGATCTGTTCATGTGTTTAGGTCAAGAAGATAATGCTAATTTAAGAGATATTATCCGCAAATATCCCGCTCAACCTGAAATGCTCAAAGAAGCAATTTGCTCAGCTATTATTAAAAAGCCGAAGGGTCACGATTTTGAATATTCTAGAATGAATATCAAAGGCCAAATGAGCAGACATATGAGCCACACGGGCGGGTAGCAAAAAGAATATTTAGATTTTGATTAAATGGTACTCAAACTGGCATTTTCTGTTCAACTATTTCAACCAACCAACTGCAACCGAAAGGTATAGCGTCATCATTAAAGTTGTATTCAGGATGGTGTACAGGAGCACTATCTCCATTCCCTATAAGAATATAGGCACCTGGCCTTTCTTCCAACATATAGGCAAAGTCTTCACCCCCCATGACCAAGGGTGCCTCATCACATTTTCCTGAGACATCTCGAGCTACCTTTGCGGCAAATTCAGTTTGCTGATCACTGTTTGACATTACTGGATAACCGCGAGTGTATTTGGCATCAGCTGAACCACCTAAGGCCTCTGCCGTAAGCTTGGTAATCCTTAGGAATTCTTTTTCAGCCAAATCTCTCACCTCTGGATCTAAAGTTCTTACTGTTCCTTTTATTTTAACTTCTTGTGGGATGACGTTGAATGCATTAGAGGACGTTTCAAATGACGTTACCGAAACAACAACTTGTTTTACTGGATCAGCTCTGCGAGAGGCTATCGTTTGCAGGGCTACGACAATTTGACTGGCTATAATCGTTGGATCAATTGTTTCTTGAGGCTTTGCGGCATGCCCACCTTTTCCTGAAATAGTCGCTTCTATGAAATCAGAAGCCGCAAAAAATGGACCACTTCTGATAGCAAATTTACCAAGTTCCACTCCTGGCCAATTATGCATTCCATACACTTCGTCGATTTTGAAATTTTCCATCAGTCCATCTTTACACATTTCAAGACCACCACCGCCTCCCTCT
>Ga0213860_10000414_pt1 | contig 17023 bp, 17 predicted proteins | sample PICome_3_FD_160118 | JGI IMG/M metagenome (GOLD analysis project Ga0213860, IMG submission 160118) | Coastal seawater microbial communities near Pivers Island, North Carolina, United States - PICO550 | ecosystem: Environmental > Aquatic > Marine > Coastal | place: USA: North Carolina...
GATTAATAATTCTTCTAGCTACAAAAGTAGCATCTTGGAGAATAGTTGTTGCAACTATGTTAGGAATGATATTTATGTCTGGAATCCTAAATATAGTGGGTTCTGATACCAATCCTATGTTTGCAATCCCTTGGTATTGGCATTTAGTCATTGGAAGTTTTGCATTTGGTCTAGTTTTTATGGCAACAGAACCTGTTTCTGGTTCCGGCACTAATACCGGAAGATGGATTTATGGGTTTATAATAGGTGTCACGGTTGTATTAATAAGGGTTATTAATCCAGCGTTTCCTGAGGGCATGATGTTAGCAATTCTTTTTGCTAATTTACTGGCTCCAGTAATTGATCATATGGTTATGGTTTCAAATATAAACAGAAGAAAGGCTCTAACACAATGAATGATTCAATAGTAAAAACTTTAGGTGTTGCATTTGCAATATGCTTAATTTGTTCTTTCGTTGTATCTTCAACTGCTGTAAGTCTTCGAGATATGCAAAATGAGAATAAAGCCAATGACAAAAGGATGAAAATTCTGCAAGCTGCTGGAATTTTTGATCCTTCAAAAGATATTAAAGAACAATTTGAAACCCTTGAACCTAAATATATTGATTTTAATTCTGGCAAGCTTTTAACTGGTTTATCTTTAGAAGAATTTTTATCTGAGCATAAAGGTGATTACGATCAGATTGCTGCAACAAGAGACAGTAATTACTCTAAATCTCTCTCAACATCAGAAGACATTGCTATTATTAAAAATAGAGAAAATGTTGGGAAATTCTACTTATTGCGTAATGACGATAACTCTATTAACAAAGTAATTCTTCCTGTAAGAGGTTATGGTTTATGGGGAACTTTGTTCGGTTACATTTCTATTGAAAATGATTTTAATACAGTTGCTGGTCTTGAATTTTATGAACACAAAGAGACTCCAGGTCTTGGTGCCGAAGTTGATAATCCAAAATGGAAGGCCCTATGGCCAGGTAAACAACTTTATAAAGATGATGAGGTTGTATTAGAAGTTATCAAAGGCAAGGTTCCTGAAGATGACTCCAATCTAGCATATAAAGTCGATGGACTATCTGGCGCAACTATTACAAGTAGGGGTGTAAGCAATATGATTAAATATTGGTTTAGTGATTCTGGTTATGCAAATTTATTTAGTGAATTAGATTATGAATCTTAATAGATATAAAGAAGCTTTATTTAAACCGCTTATCGATGAGAATCCAATAACTCTTCAGATTTTAGGCATATGTTCAGCTTTAGCTGTTACAAATAATTTAACAGTTACTTTGGTAATGTGCGTAGCTTTAACAAGTGTTTGTGCATTTTCAAATTTATTTATATCTTTAATAAGAAATCATATTCCCAGCAGTATTAGAATAATCGTTCAAATGACTATTATCGCATCGCTAGTTATTGTTGTTGATGAGTTATTAAAAGCATATGACTATGAAACTAGCAAAAAATTATCAGTTTTTGTCGGTCTTATAATTACTAATTGTATTGTGATGGGACGAGCTGAAGCCTTCGCCATGAAAGAGAAGCCTTTACTTAGTTTCTTTGACGGTCTTGGGAATGGACTTGGATATAGTGTTATATTAATTGGTGTTGCTACCATTAGAGAACTTTTTGGAGCTGGAACATTAATGGGTTATGAAATACTTCCTCTAGTATCAAATGGTGGTTGGTACATGGCTAACAATCTTCTCTTATTACCACCTAGTTCATTTATTATTATTGGTTTATTTATATGGGCAATAAGATCATACAAACCATCACAGGTTGAAGAGGATGATTTTGCTTTATCAAAACATCAAACTAGCGAAGATTTAACTAAAAGAGAATTAAATGTTTGAACATTATTTAAATATATTTATCACAACAGTATTCATTGAGAATATTGCTCTTTCCGTATTCCTTGGTATGTGTACATTTTTAGCTATTTCAAAAAAAATTGATGCCGCTATAGGGTTGGGAATTGCTGTCATAGTAGTTTGTTTGATAACAGTGCCTCTCAATAATCTGATATTTAACTATGTACTTAGGGATGGTGCTTTAGCTTGGGCAGGCCTACCTGATACAAATTTAGAATTTGTAGAACTTATTAGTTACATAGGAGTTATTGCAGCAGCTGTTCAAATATTAGAGATGTTTTTAGATAAATATGTACCAGCTTTATATAATGCCTTAGGCGTATTTCTACCACTAATTACTGTTAATTGCGCTATTCTAGGAGCCTCTTTATTCATGGTTGAAAAAGATCTTATGTTTGGTGAAAGTGTTGTATATGGTCTTGGTGCTGGTTTTGGTTGGGCAATGGCAATTGTTATTCTTGCTGGAATAAGAGAAAAGCTTAAATATTCTGATATTCCTGAAGGTTTAAAAGGTTTAGGTGCTACGTTTATCATTGTTGGGCTAATGAGTTTTGGTTTCATGTCATTTGGAGGTATATCTCTATAAAAGAGAAATGAATTATGCAGATTGATTTAATACTTGGAGTTTTAGCTTTTTCAGGAATAGTTTTAACATTAGTTATAGTAATTATTGGTGCTAGATCAAAACTTGTCTCAACTGGTGATGTTTCAATTGAAATTAATGGAGATTCTTCAAACCCTTTAGTTGTTCCTGCTGGTTCAAAATTACTTCAAACACTTGCCGATAATAAGATATTCCTATCATCAGCATGCGGTGGCGGGGGTACTTGTAGTCAATGTAAATGTGTTGTCTTAGATGGAGGTGGCTCAATCCTTCCAACTGAAGAGTCACATTTCAATTCACGTGAGAAAAATGACGGTTGGAGACTTTCTTGTCAGGTTCCAGTAAAAAGTGATATGAAAATTGAGGTACCTGAAGAAATATTTGGTGTTAAAGAATGGGAGTGTGAAGTTATCTCTAATGATAATGTTGCTACATTTATTAAAGAACTAGTTTTAAAGTTACCAGAGGGTGAGAATGTAGACTTTAGAGCTGGAGGTTATGTGCAGCTTGAAGCTCCAGCATATGATATAGATTATAAATCGTTTGATATTCAAGAGGAGTATCATACTGATTGGGATAAATTTAAGATTTGGGATAATAAATCAATAAATACAGAACCGGTTATTAGAGCCTATTCAATGGCTAATTACCCAGAAGAGAAGGGTATTATCAAATTTAATATTCGAATAGCATCACCACCTCCAGGAACTGACTTTCCTCCTGGAATAATGTCATCTTGGACATTTAATTTAAAACCAGGTGATAAGGTGAAAGTTTTTGGTCCTTTTGGTGAATTTTTTGCTAAGGAGACTAACAATGAAATGGTATTTGTAGGTGGTGGAGCTGGTATGGCACCAATGCGCTCACATATATTTGATCAATTACTTAGAATTAATACAGATAGAAAGATAACGTTTTGGTATGGTGCTAGAAGTTTAAAAGAAATGTTTTATGTTGATGAGTTTAATGCATTAGCAGAAAAATATGATAATTTTGAGTGGCATGTTGCCTTATCAGACCCTCAGCCTGAGGATGATTGGGATGGTGATACTGGTTTTATACATAATGTTTTATATGAAAATTATTTAAAACATCATGAAGCACCTGAAGACTGTGAGTACTACATGTGTGGACCACCAATGATGAATAAGGCTGTGATAGATCTACTTACAAATATTGGAGTTGAGCCAGAGAATATTGCCTTAGATGACTTTGGTGGCTAATCTAGTTTGATTTCAAGAAAATTCTTTTCTAAATTACTTGCATTAATAGTAGGCTGTATATGTGTATACATTGCTTATTCATCCAATAATAGCAACACATACTCAATAAATGGATCTGCTTATGGCACTTACTGGTCTGTTACCTCCACAGAATTCATTGCTGATCATCATGAAAAAAACATTATAAAAATTATTAATAGGGTTGATATGGTTGCCTCGAACTATAAACCTAACTCAGAGATAGCTCTATTAAATCAAAGACCGCTTGATACACCCATCACAATAACCTCTGATTTGTATAATATTCTAGAAATAGCAAAAGATATTCATAACATTTCTGATGGTTTCTATGATATCTCCTTAGGTAAAGTCTCTAGTAAACTGGGTTTCGCTCCATCATTTAATCAAGATTTAAAGCAAGATTCATTATCTGGTTATGTATTACTAGATAACTTAACAATTATTAAGTCATCTAATAATTGGTTTGACCTATCTTCTATTGCAAAAGGGTATGCAGTGCAACTTATACATGAATATTTAATACAAAATAATTTACCTAATCATCTTATTGATATTGGAGGAGAATTAATTATCAACGGTAGTAACAAGGATCAGCCATGGAAAGTTGGTATCCAAAATCCAGCTTCTTTATCAGATAATGCAATTTATATTATAGAAAATAATAATGATTTTTTATCTATAGCTACTTCAGGTGAGTATAGAAATTACAAAGTTAATTCAGATAGTGAAAAAATCTCACATACTTTAAATCCAAAAACATTATCCTCTATTAAATCCAATGCTTTATCAGTAACAGTTGCTCATAAGACTTCTGCAACCTATGCAGATGCCCTTGCTACTGCATTTAACGCCTTAGGTTATCCAAAGTCACTTGATTATGCTAACAAGCACAACATAGCTTTAATGTTGGTAGTTGAGCTTGATAATGAATTTAAATTAATGTTTTCTAATGAATGGTATAATTTAGGAATATGAGCACATTTATAGCAGCATTTCTAGTAATAGCAATTGCATTTTCAGCACTTGCTATTGGCCTAATTCTAAGAAATAAACCAATAGAAGGATCATGTGGTGGTGTTATGACCTCAGAAGATGGTACTTGTTCTATCTGTGGTAAAACAGAGATGAATACTTGTACTAAAACTGATTCATAGTATTGTCTTTTCCAGCTGCCTTTAATGCAGCCTCACCAGCAAAATACTCTTTATGGTCATCTCCCATATCAGAACCAGACATATTTTGATGTTTAACACAAGCTATGCCTTCTCTAATTTCTTTTCTTTGAACACCTGCAACATAACCTAACATTCCTTGATCGCCAAAATATTCTTTAGCTAAATTATCAGTTGATAAAGCGGCTGTATGGTAAGTAGGAAGAGTGATTAGATGATGGAAAATTCCAGCTTCTCTAGCTGCATCAGCCTGAAAAGTTCGAATTTTATTATCAGCTTCAATAGCTAATTCACTATCATCATATGAAACATTCATAAGATCAGCTCTATCATATGCTGAAACATCTTTACCTTCAGATTCCATAGCATCAAATACTTGTTGTCTGAAATTTAGAGTCCAATTGAATGACGGACTATTGTTATATACTAATTTAGCATTTGGTATAACTTTTTTAATTTCTTTCATCATTCCACCGATCTGACCTATATGAGGTTTTTCAGTTTCGATCCAAATTAAGTCTGCGCCGTTTTGTAAACTTGTAATTGAATCTAAAATACATCTTGCCTCACCAGTGCCTTTTTTAAATTGATATAGATTACTTGGCAATCTTTTGGGTCTAACCAACTTTCCATCTTGATTTATCATTACATCACCATGATTCATATTGTCTGAATCAACTTCTTCAACATCTAAAAATGAATTATATTGATCACCAAGATCACCTTTTTCATTAGTAATAGCGATCTGCTTGGTTAAGCCTGCACCCAATGAATCAGTTCTAGCTACGATAACACCATCATCAACACCTAGTTCAAGAAATGCATATCTGACTGCGTTAATTTTTGCTAAAAAGTCAGCATGTGGAACGGTCACTTTTCCATCTTGGTGACCACACTGTTTTTCATCAGATACTTGATTTTCAATTTGAATAGCACATGCACCTGCTTCAATCATTTGTTTAGCCATCAAATATGTAGCTTCTTCATTACCAAAACCAGCATCTATATCTGCAATAATTGGTACTACATGTGTCTCAAAATTATCAATTTGATTTTGTATATCAGCCTTCTCTGAGTCAGATGCATTATCTAATTTTCTGTATAAATCACCAAGCTCACGTGCGTCTGCTTGTCTGAGAAATGTATATAGCTCTGCAATTAAGCTAGCAACTGAAGTTTTCTCATGCATAGATTGATCTGGTAGGGGGCCAAACTCTGATCTAAGGGCTGCTATCATCCAGCCTGATAAATAAAGATATTTTTTATTAGTTGTTTTAAAATGCTTTTTAATTGATATAAGTTTTTGTTGTCCTATAAAACCATGCCAACATCCAAGCGATTGTGTGTATTTAGATGTATCAACGTCGTATTCTTCCATATCTTTACGCATAATAGATGCGGTATATTTAGCAATATCCAAGCCCGTTTTAAAACGATTTTGCATTCTCATTCGAGCAACGTATTCTGGATTAATTGAACTCCAATTGGATGCTGACATAGCATCTATATCTGATACCTTATTTTTGATATTTTCGTGTTCTGACATAATTTTTCCCTATTAATAAGAATTATGTAGTGTAGTTAATAATAATAGGTATTTTATGTCAACATTATTTAAAAAAGCCTATATTAATAGCATTTTAAGGCATATTTTTATGTAGTAATACTACAATTTATTTTTAATATTATGATTTGGCTATATCTTTAGCATTACCAATATAAAGACTTGGCTTAAGATGTAGAAGTTTATTTTTTGAATCATTACTGATTTTAAGAGAATTTATAAAATTAATATATGATTCTTGGTCTAATTTAGAGCCTCTTGAGAGGTTTTTTAACTGCTCATAAGCATCCGGAATACCCTCGTATCTCATCAATGTTTGAACCGCTTCAGTCAAAACTTCCCAATTATTATTAAGCTCTGTATCAATTACCTCTTTATTTGGTGTTATTTTATTTAAACCATTATTTGTAGATTTAATTGCTAAAGCTGAATAACCAAAGCCTAAACCTATATTTCTAAGAACGGTTGAATCTGAAAGATCTCTTTGATGTCTTGATTTAGTTAATTTATTTGCAAAAAAATCAAGAAGTGCAGAGGAGATACCAAAATTACCTTCTGCATTTTCAAAATCAATTGGGTTTACTTTATGCGGCATGGTAGAAGAACCTACTTCATTTTTAAGAAGCTTGAGAGCAAAAATATCGTTTGATATATAAATCCATGAATCTTGGCATAGATCAATCATAATATTATTTACTCTAATTAATGAATGACATACTTCAGCAATCCAATCATGAGGTTCTATTTGAGTGGTATATGGGTTTTGATCTACTGAAAATTGCTTAATAAATTTTTTATTAATTTGAGACCATTTAATTTTGTTATCAACTACAGCAAACGTGTGATAGTTGCCTGTAGCTCCACTAAATTTTGCAAGTGGTTTAACTGATTTTAATATTGATATTTCTCTATCAAGTCTGGCTGCAAAAACCTTAAATTCTTTACCTAAAGTTGAAGGTGAGGCTGGTTGTCCATGTGTTCTAGCCAAAAAAGCAACGTTAGCCCATTTTTTTGAATAAGATTTAAGAACTTTATTTAGAGTTGATATCTCATTTATATATAAAGATATTCCTTTTTTTATCATCACTGCATAACTTAGAGAATTCACATCCTCACTAGTTAATCCAAAATGTATTAAATGAATATATGAAGAAAGGACTTTATCTTTTTTGAAATAATCTCTAATAAAATATTCAACTGCTTTAACATCATGATTTGTTGTAGCTTCAATTTTTTTTATTTTTAATACTGATTTATTATCAAATTTATTTTTAAAGTTAATTATTTTTTCTATAGAATTTTTTGATAAAGGTTTAAATGTTTTTGGAAGTTTATTGCATAAGAATAAAATCCATTCTATTTCTATCTCAAATCTAATTTTTATTAATGCAGATTCGCTGAAATTTTCTCTAAAATTAGATATTTTATTTGCGTATCTACTGTCAAGTGGTGAAATATTGTTGTGATCAAATTTCATATTTTAATCTTGTATTTGAAAGTAAGAATTATATATTAAAAAGTCTTACAAATAACTCCGCCACCCAGACATATTTCACTATCATAAAATACTGCTGATTGTCCTGGTGCAATTGCTCTAATTGGCTCAGAGAATGTAACTTTAGTTTCATTAGATAATTTTTCGATAACACACTTAACAGGATTGTGTTGGTGTCTTACCTGAACTGAACAATTAATTGGATATTGATAATCTATATCATTTATAAAGTTTATATCTTCTACATAAAGACCTTTATTCATGAGCAGTTCATTATTGCCACCTTGACATACGTATATCTCATTATTTGGAATATCTTTTTTATAAACATACCATGGTAGCTCTTCTTTGCCTTTGACACCTCCAATCATAAGACCCTGTCTTTGACCTTGGGTGTATAAAATTGCACCTTGGTGTTGGCCAATTACATTATTATTCTCATCTTTTATATTTCCTTTTTTAAATTCTATAAATCTGTTTAAAAAATCTTTGAGGTTTTTCTCACCAACAAAACATATACCAACAGAATCTTTTTTATTAGCTGTAACTAAATTATTTTTTAAAGCTATATCCCTTACTTCTGATTTCATTAAATTTTCTAAAGGGAAGAGGCATTTCGAAAATTCTTTTTCAGAAACCTCATGTAGAAAATAAGTTTGATCTTTATTTATATCTTTTGCTCTGGCAAGGTGATACTTACCATCTTTATTTATAATCTTTGCATAATGACCTGTAGCAATATAATCAGCACCTATTTCAAATGCGTAGTCTAAAAATGATTTAAATTTTATTTCTCTATTACACAATACATCTGGATTAGGTGTTCTACCTTTTTCATGTTCACTTAAAAAATTAGTAAATACTCTATCCCAATATTCATCTGAAAAATTTGCTTTATGTAATGGTATATCTAATTTATCGCATACATCAGAAGCATCCTTAAAATCTATCTCTGATGTACAAACTTCCCCTGGTTCTGATTGCCAGTTTTTCATAAACAATGCTTTAACATCATATCCTGCTTCTTTTAATAAATAAGCAGAGACAGATGAGTCAACACCTCCCGAAAGTCCGACAACAACAGTTTTTTTAGCCATATTCTTTATTTTAATGCATATTATATTGCATTAATTGATAGTATAATAATGCCCATTTTCAAGCTATTAAATCTTATTATAGGGATCGGTAAATAAATGAAATTCAATAAAATCAAAGAACCAACTTCAGGAGAAAAAATTTCTTACATTGATGGTGTATTAAATGTGCCAGATAATCCAATCATCCCTTATATCGAAGGTGATGGTATTGGTGTAGATATTACTCCTGCAATGTTAAATGTAGTTGATAATGCTGTGAAATTGGCATATGACGGAAAAAGAAAAATCGAATGGATGGAAATTTATTGTGGTGAGAAATCTACTAAGATATATGAAAAAGATACCTGGTTACCAGATGAAACAATTGAAGCGCTAAAAGAATATGTAGTTAGCATAAAGGGACCTTTAACTACACCTGTTGGAGGTGGCATAAGATCACTTAATGTTTCATTAAGGCAAATATTAGATTTATATGTATGTCTAAGACCAATTAGATATTTTGACGGAGTGCCTTCGCCGGTAAAAAGACCTCAAGATACAGACATGATTATTTTTAGAGAGAATTCTGAAGATATTTATGCTGGAATTGAATTCAAAGCTGAATCAGATGAATCCAAAAAAATTGTTAAAACTTTAGAAGATGATTTTGGTATTGTTCAAATTAGATTTCCAGATACCGTAGGTATAGGTGTTAAACCAATTTCAAAAGAAGGAACAGAAAGACTTGTTAAAAAAGCAATAGATTATGCAATTACTAATGATAGAAGCTCAGTAACTCTTGTTCACAAAGGCAATATTATGAAATATACCGAAGGTGCATTTAGAGATTGGGGTTATGAACTTGCTAAATCTGCATATAGCGGAGAAGACCTAGATGGAGGCCCTTGGCAAGTAATTAAAAATCCAAAGAATGGTAAAAATATAGTCATCCAAGATGTAATTTGTGATGCTTTTTTACAGCAAATATTATTAAGACCCAAAGATTATGATGTTATTGCAACAATGAATTTAAATGGTGATTACATATCAGATGCTCTGGCTGCTTGTGTTGGTGGTATTGGTATTGCTCCAGGAGCTAACTTATCAGATGAATATGCTGTATTTGAGGCCACTCACGGAACCGCACCCAAATATGCTGGTCAAGATAAAGTTAATCCTGGAAGTTTAATATTGTCTGCAGAAATGATGTTGAGACACATGGGCTGGACTGAAGCTGCAGATTTAATAATTAGCTCAATGGAAAAAACAATCCTAGCTAAAAAAGTAACCTATGACTTTGAACGAATGATGGATGGTGCTGATCTGGTATCATGTTCAGGTTTTGGTGAAGAGATGGTCAAAAGGATGTAATGATCAGGTTATCTAAAGATACCATCGATGCATCAAATGATTTAGGATCAGCAGTACTAGAAAAAGACCCAGAACTTAAAGAACCGCCTTTATATCAAGTCATCTTAATTAATGATGATTACACTCCAATGGAATTTGTTGTTTATGTTCTTCAAACCGTCTTTAATCACACGCATGAGAAATCTACTCAAATAATGATGGCAGTTCATACAAAAGGAAAGGGTGTTTGTGGTATATTTTCTAAAGAGATTGCTGAGATGATGTCATATGAGGTTAATAATATGGCAAAGCATCACAACCATCCTTTATTAAGTGAAATAGAACCATTAACTGATTAAATATGTTTAGTAAAGATTTAGAAGTTTCAATCGCCAACCTTTTTGATAAGGCTCAAGAAATTAATATTCAATACTTAACTGTTGAGCATCTTTTTTTGATGATACTTAATGACTATGATGTAAAAGATTTTATTGAGGCACAAAATGTTAGTGTTGATACGTTAAAAGATGAGCTCAATGAGCATTTAAAAAAATCTAGTATCATGAGGACAGATAACCAAAAAGCTGTTCAACCAACGCTTGGCTTTCAAAGAGTTCTTCAAAGAGCTGTTTTTCATATCCAATCATCTGGAAAAGGGGTAGTAAAGCCTATCAATTTATTAGTTGCTATATTTTCTGAGAAAGAATCAAGATCTGTATACATTTTAAATAAGAATAATATTAATAGACTTGATGTTGTGACATATATATCTCATGGTCCATCTGATAAAAAAACAGACGAAGGTATTACCACAGATGAAGAAAGTGCTGAACAAGAAAAATTAAAAACAGAAGAAAACGCATATTTAATAAACTTAAATAACCTAGTTAATGAGGATAAGATTGACAACTTAATTGGAAGAACCAAGGAAGTTGATCGTCTTATCCAAATTCTATCAAGAAGAACAAAAAATAATCCATTACTTGTAGGCGAATCTGGTGTTGGAAAAACTGCAATAGCAGAGGGTTTGGCATATCTGATTTGTAATAACAAAGTCCCAAATATTTTAAACGATTCAATCATTTATTCATTAGACATTGCTGCTTTGATTGCTGGCACAAAATATAGAGGTGATTTCGAAAAAAGACTTAAAGAAGTTTTAAAATTCTTAGAAACTAAAGATAAAGCAATATTATTCATAGATGAAATACACACCATAATAGGAGCAGGTTCTGCATCTGGTGGTTCTCTAGACGTATCAAATCTTCTTAAACCAGCGCTTGGAAAAGGCACTTTAAGATGCATTGGTTCAACTACATTCCAGGAATACAGAGGTATTTTTGATCAAAATCAGGCACTATCTAGAAGATTTCAAAAAATTGACGTTGTTGAACCTTCCTTTGATGAGTGTATTGAGATAATAAATGGTATTAAAAATATATATGAAGAATATCATAATGTTGCGTACTCGAATGAAGCTGTTGAGGCATCTGTTGACCTGTCTTCAAAATATATTAATGATAGATTTTTACCTGACAAGGCTATAGATGTTATCGATGAAACTGGTGCTATGCTCAATATAGCAAGAAAAAATAAGAAAAATATAACCGTAAAACAGTCTGATATAGAAAAAACTATATCTAAAATTACCAAGATACCAGAACAAAACATAACTGTATCAGATAAAAAAGATCTTAAAAACTTAGAAGAAAATCTTAAAAGAGTTATTTTTGGTCAGGACTTAGCTGTTGAAACATTAGCAAATGCTATAAAGCTATCTCGTGTTGGTCTAAGAGATGACAACAAAACAATTGGTTCATTTTTATTTACAGGCCCAACTGGTGTAGGAAAAACAGAAATATCAAAACAGTTATCAGAAATCATGGGTATTGATCTCATAAGATTTGATATGAGTGAATATATGGAAAGGCATACAGTTTCAAGACTGATAGGTGCACCTCCGGGATATGTTGGTTTTGATCAAGGTGGTTTACTTACTGAAGCAATTGTTAAATCACCACATTGTGTCCTGTTATTAGATGAAATTGAAAAAGCTCATCCTGATATTTTTAATATTCTTCTTCAAGTCATGGATGCTGGTGTCTTGACTGACAATAATGGCAGAAAAGCCGACTTTAGAAACGTGATATTAATCATGACAACTAATATTGGCGCTGAATTGTTAGCAAAAAGAAATATAGGATTTAGTTCCTCATCTAATGAATCAGATGCTATGAATTCTTTAAATAAATTATTTACTCCTGAATTTAGAAATAGACTAGATGAAACAATTCAATTTAATTACTTAGATAAGTCTATTATCTTATCGATTGTAGATAAGTTCCTTACAAAGCTTCAGGCTCAATTGGATAAAAGAAATGTTGAAATTGTTGTTTCAAAAGCTGTTATTAACTGGATAGCAGATAATGGCTATGACAAGGAGATGGGTGCAAGACCGATGGAAAGATTTATTTCCAAGAATATTAAAAAGCCTTTAGTGGATAAATTATTATTTGGTAATCTTAAATCTGGTGGTCAAATAAAACTTGATATAGTTAATAAATCTTTAAAATTTTCTGAAATTAAAGATAAAGTGAAAGCGTAAAAATTTTATTTTCATGAAATGGATTTTTACACCACCTAATTTTCTATTAATTATATTTTCTTTTTTAGCTGTAATAGTTCTCAGTCCTATATTAGCTATATCCTTAGGATTGATTTACTCACTCTTATATAAAAATATTTCCCAAGAGATATCAAAAAAAGTTTCTACAATTCCATTGCAAATAGGTATTGTTTTATTAGGTTTTACTATAAGTATGGCAACTTTAATAAACATAATAGATGCTTATGCTATATGGGTTTTATTTTTCATAATATTTTCTTTTGTATTGTCTTTTATCTTAGGAAAATCATTTGGATTAGATACAAAACTTAATATTTTATTGGCATCAGGTTTATCAATATGTGGCGCAACAGCAATAGCTATAATTGGTCCGTTAATCAAAGCTAATACAAAATTTATTTTTATATCTTTAGCAATTCTTTTTTCTTTTAATACGCTGGCGATTATTCTCTTTCCTATGCTAGGTGATTTATTGAATATGTCTAATTATGAATTTGGTGTGTTTTCTGCTTTAGCTATTCATGATACTGGATCAGTTGTTGGTTCAGCACTAGCATTTTCAAATCCATCAGTAGAGGTTGCAACTTCTTTAAAGGTATTAAGAACTTTGGGTTTAATTCCATTGATTTTATTGTTGAACTATAAATTTAATGCAAATAAAAATAGTTTTGTTTTTCCAAAGTTTATTATTTTTTTCTTTATTGCTTTAGGTGTAGCTAATATATTTGAGCTATCGTATTCATCGATCGAATATTTAAAAATACTGAGTAAAACTTTTATTATCTTTGGTATTTTTTGTATAGGGTTACAGTCATCAAAAATAGAATATAAAGAACTTAGTTTTAAGCCATTAGTATTAGCATTAATCGTTTGGTTATGTGTAATACCAATAGCTTACTTTATATCAGTTGCTTAGATAATATTATTCAGATACTTTGTACGCAGGAGTTGAATTTAGAATTTTAATCTCTTCACCGTTCATATCGGGTGATATATCTTCAAATAAAACACTAGATAAGTATCTTTCTGCAGTGTCAGCTAACATACATAATATAGTAGATCCTTCAGGAGCATTATTCGCAACTTCCATAGCTACAGCAAATGTTGATCCACCAGATATACCAGTTAATATTCCTTCATGAGCTGCAAGCCTTTGTGACCATTTAATACCATCAGCTCCAGCAACAGGTACTATTTCATCAATAAAGTTATTATCAATCGCCTCTTGTAATACAAGAGGAATAAAATCTGTAGTCCATCCTTGGATAGGGTGGGGATTCCAGTCAGGATGCGAGACTGCTGGTGCTCCATCATCAGTTCTTTCTTGTTTTGCACCTTTTACAAGAAGAGGTGCTACATCAGGTTCTGCCATTATTAACTTAGTATTTGGCATAGATTTTTTTAGCACCCTAGCAACCCCTGAGAAAGTTCCCCCAGTGCCATAACCTGAAACCCAATAATCTAAACCTAATTCTTTGAAATCAGATACTATTTCTTGACCAGTTGTACTCTCATGAATATTTGCATTTGCTTCATTTTCAAATTGTCGAGCATAAAACCAACCATTTTGATCAGCTAATTCTTTGGCTTTTTTGTAAGCACCAGAACCAGCTTCAGGAGCAGGGGTTATAATTACCTTTGCGCCTAAGAATCTCATCATTTTTCTTCTTTCAATAGATGCGCTCTCAGGCATTGTAATTACACAAGGATAATTTTTTGCTGCACAGACAAAAGCTAGTCCAATTCCTGTGTTTCCACTAGTGGCTTCAACAACAGTTTGACCTGGTTTTAAGACTCCTTGTTTTTCAGCTTCATCAATTATGCTAAAAGCCAATCTATCTTTTACAGATGACGCTGGATTAAAAAACTCAGGCTTAACATAAAGATTAATACCTTCAGGAGCTAAATTATTGATTTTCACTGCAGGAGTATTACCTACGGTTTCAAGAATACTAGAATAAATCATATTAAGTTTGTATAAAAAAATGCAATTCTATCACAATAAATTAATAAACTTTTTTAAAAAGTATGTGTATTAAATTTCAATATTATATATATCTTGTTATATTAATTGTGTATCAATTTTTTGGAGAAATTATGAAATATAAATATATACAAAGTTTTCTTACTTTAGTTTTAGCTTCAACTCTATATTCACAAAACACTACCATTGGTGATGTTGATATGGGAGAAGCAAGAAATAGTGAAGCATTTAATCAGGTAAAAAAATTACTTGGTAAATGGGAGGGTAAGTTATATCAACAATCTGGAGCAGTTGTTGATACATATTCAGAATTTAGATTAGTTTCTAATGGTAATTCAATAGTCGAAACATTGATTGAAGACGGTGTTGAAATGATGACTACTTACTCAGACAAAGATGGTAAATTAGTTGTTAAGCATTATTGTGCATTAGGCACTGAACCTATGTTTGAAGTAGAGTCTATGAATGAAAATTCTTTAAATCTTAAATCTGATCCTGCTCCTGGTTATCACCCAGAACATCATAATTATGTCGAAAGTATTGGGTGGACATTTAATGATGCAGACAATGTAAGAGTAGATGCATCACTTCATTTAGATGGCGAACTACAAGTCCAACATTCTATAATTAAAAGAGTAGAATAAACAAAAGAGGGCCTTGCGGCCCTCGTTTTTTTTATCTTTTAGCTGGGTAAGCTTTAACAGGCGTTATTAAACTTACATTTCTTAGCTCACGAATAGATGCTACATTTTTTACAAATGTTTGAAATGCTTCAGTTTGTGAATTTGCATCAAAAGTAGTGTATAGATCATCAATTGAATCACCACCAACATAAACAAAATGAGACATCCAACCATTACCAGCTCTATGAGTAATTAAACCTGCTGAATTAGTTTGCTCTAATGAATTCATCATTTTTGTCCATTCTTTTGCATACACTGGTGCCTTACCAAGTTCTACATTGAAATCAAATTTCATAAAATGTTTGTCATTAGTCCAATCTCCAACCTCAAGAGATTGTTCACCAAGTCTACTGACATAGTCAGTTGGTTCAGAGTTTTTAGATAGCTTTTTAATTAGTTTAGCTGTCTCAGGACATGCGTTAACTATAGATCTACCTTTTTCTAACATATCATTATTTTTATACCCAACATAAATAAAATGAGTATGTACAGAACCCAATACACCCATAACAACAACTTCAGCACCAGATTCTGATTGCCATTTTTTTGCACAATCTGATTCATAGTGCTCATCAATTGCTTCTATAAAACCTGCAGGATTAGTAACATTAAAATAGTGAAACTCACCAGTTTCTTCACCAGGTTTTACATTCGCAGCAACTGAAACAGATATTACGAGACATAAGGAGATGATATATTTTTTTATTTTCATTATTTATTTCTCCAAACAATTGCCAATTGAAATGCTACGACCAATAAAACAAATAGTGTTTGTATTGTTCCACCTATTGTAAGAGGGTTATTAACATACATTTGCATTCTTTCTGCAGAAGCCGAACCAATATCTGCTAACTGAGTTACAGCTGTTCCTAAAATTGCAGCACCAATTTGTTGTGTATAGAACAACATTACTGCAACAAGGATACAATATGCAGAAGTAAAAACTTTAGCTGCCATATTTGCATCAGTGCTGTTATAGATATTATTGGCCATTCTAAATCCAAGCCATGTTAATAAAACCATTCCTACAAAGTACATAGAATTACTGATAAAGCCTACATACATCATATTAAAAATTTGATATTCAGTCATTTTTTCTCCCTATTAAAAATTTAAACAAATTTAATACTAATTCATTTAAAAAATTTTTTGTTACAAACCTTCAACATAAATGTAAATTATTTAGATATATATTTAATATAAGTATTTATATTTTGTTTATTTTTTAAATAGTATTTATTTAAATATCTTGTTAGTATTTTTTAGTCACACGATTGATTTTTAATAGGACAAGTCATGAAATTAAATGCATCTGATTCATTAATTAATACATTAATAAATAATGGATTAG
>Ga0213860_10000415_pt1 | contig 17016 bp, 17 predicted proteins | sample PICome_3_FD_160118 | JGI IMG/M metagenome (GOLD analysis project Ga0213860, IMG submission 160118) | Coastal seawater microbial communities near Pivers Island, North Carolina, United States - PICO550 | ecosystem: Environmental > Aquatic > Marine > Coastal | place: USA: North Carolina...
TCCTAACTGAGGGGCACAAATATCCACTCATCAAATGTTGATTTTACGGGTTTTCGTATACAATCCTCTATCCTTGAGGTGAAGTCAACTGTATGTGCACTCTAGTTTGATGCACCAACCAGTTAATCTCCATGATTTTGCTTGGGTTTTAGCACGGGACCCATCAGACAGATTGGTTGGTTTGAACGGTCTCCAGATCTACCATGTTTGAACCATCAACCAATCAATTCGGATGGGTTGGAAGGGGCTATCCGAAACCCCATCCAACCGGAAGAAGTTGCTGGAAGGGCTTTCAGTGGGTCTGTTTGTTCGCTACCCATTGATTCGGGTAGAGGCAAGGGTGCAATGTTCATGTGCCCATTTCATTTGTGACAGAACATGAACCCAATTGTCAAATCACTTCTCGAATTTAATCGAGCTTTTGAAATTCCGAAACTCGATGCCCCTGGTCTCGGGCCAGACGAACTCATCGAATTACGTATCAAACTCCTCACCGAAGAAGTCCAAGAATACGCTGAAGCTGCTCGTGCAGGCGATCTCGTCGAAATTCTTGACGCCCTTGCTGACATTGGCTACATCCTTGCTGGAACCATCATCAATCATGGTATGCAAGACATCTACGATGATGCCTTCAACGAGGTTCATCGAAGCAATATGGCCAAACTCGTTAATGGCAAGGTGCTTCGCAGAGATGATGGAAAAGTCATGAAGCCAGAGGGTTGGCAGCCACCGAATTTAGCACAATTTCTCACAGATGAATAGAACACATGTATTCATGATTGATGAGAACATGGCCTAACCATGAGCCGACCTGTTGCTTTGGTAACTGGAGGTGGACGAGGAATTGGCAGTGCCATCTGTTCACGCCTTGCGAAAGAAGGCTACGACATTTTACTCACGTACAATTCATCGTCAAAACCTGCAGAAATGTTGGTGGACGATATTCGTAACTCAGGCACTGACGCACTCGCTGTCAAGGTTGACTGTTCAAATCAAGGCGAAGTTGACCTTTTGGGCATTCATCCTTGGATGATGAGAAAAATCGATGTTGTCATTTTGAATCACGGTGTTTACGAACGCGTGGATGCAAAACACATGACGATGAAACAATTGCAAACCACGATGAATACAAATTTCAATGGTGCTGTGCACGTATGGTCCACTGTACAGCAACACCTTACTCCTGATGCTAGAATGGTTGTTATCGGTTCCCAACTTGGAACAAAAGGCTCACCTCATGGAGCAGATTATTCGGCATCAAAAGCAGCACTCGCTGTTTGGGCCCGCTCCCTCGCTTTATCTGTAGCAAATGAAGGGAAGCGGGTCAACGTGATTGCCCCTGGCTATGTTGATACCGATATCTTATCGGGAGATAGCGAAGAAAAACGCATCCAGAGAGAGCATGAAGTTCCATTGCAGAGAATTGGGTTACCAGAAGATATTGCGAACACAGTCGCATTCCTCGTTGGAAACGATTCAAGTTACATTACTGGAGCCATTCTTCATGTGAACGGTGGACTTTATCTCCCCTAATCATTGGTGATTGGTATGAGCGATTGGGATGATGAGGGTGAATTTGATTCAACTCATTATGATGACATAAGCGATTCTGATATAGAACAGAGGCACCCTTTTGATTTATCAAAAGCCCTTGAAGGTGCTGCATTGGATGATCTTCACCCAGACGTCAAACGATTTCAACTTGTTTCGGAATTCGAACCTTCGGGAGACCAGCCAAAAGCAATTGAAAAATTGATTTCCCAATTGGAAAATGGTCAAGAACGGTGTGTTTTGTTAGGTGTAACAGGTAGCGGTAAAACATACACAATGGCTCACATCATACAGAAACTCAACATTCCAACGCTGATTATGAGCCACAACAAGACCCTTGCTCGCCAGTTGTATCATGAAATGGCAGGGTATTTTCCAAACAACGCGGTTGAATACTTCGTTTCTCATTATGATTATTACCAACCTGAAGCATATCTTGCACAACGTGATTTGTACATTGAGAAGGAGATGGGCATCAACGAACGAATCGAACAAGAACGATTCGCCACTGTTGCCTCTCTTGTCACGCGACCCGACTGTGTCGTCGTTTCATCGGTTTCATGCATTTATGGTTTGAATCCACCCGAGACATTTCTTGAACATCACGCTCGTTGTTATGTCGGACAGTCAATTGACCCTACTGATTTGCTAAGAGAATTGATTGAACTACAATACAAACGGACACCAAATGACTTAGCGAGAGGCGAAGTTCGTTTGCGGGGTGAAGTGCTCGATGTTTGGATGCCGAGTCGAGATGACCCCATTCGAATCACCTTTGATTTTGAGGGCATTACGGGCATCAGTGTTTGCGACCCGGTCTCTTGGGAGGTGCTGGAACCACTTGATGAAGCATGGATTCATCCGAAGGAATTCTTCATGACCGGGCAAGATCGATTTGAAAAGGCATTAGAATCGATTGAAACCGAACTCAAAGAGAGATTAGGATTCTATGCAAAACAGGACATGCCGGTTGAGCACATGCGACTTCAGCAACGTACGGATTACGACCTTGAAATGCTTCGAGAAATTGGTCACTGCCAATCGATTGAAAATTATTCGAGACATTTCGATGGAAGAAAACCCGGTGAGCGTCCGTACTGCCTCCTTGATTTCTTTGCAGCTTGTGCGAAACAATTCCACGGGAACCCGGACAAATTTCTTGTTATCATGGATGAATCACATGTCAGTTTACCTCAAATCGGTGGCATGTTCTTTGGCGATAAATCAAGAAAGGATTCGCTGATCACACACGGATTTCGACTTCCATCTGCTGCAGATAATCGTCCTCTGAAATTACCTGAATTCCAGGCTCTCGTCCCTCAATTGTTGTATGTTTCAGCAACACCTGGTGAAAGGGAGTTACGTCATCTCTGCGAAGTCACCGGACAGCATGTTCCAAATGCACTCCTACATGTTGGCTCAGGCGGTGGAGCAAAGACTCCAGAACTGCAAAAGAAGCACCCTGAAGCTGAATCGATGTACGACATGCTTCAGTCCATTCAACATATTGCAAAAATGGAAATCCGCCCGACTGGCTTGCTTGACCCCGAAATTGAGGTGAGGTCGACAAGTGGACAGGTCAACGATTTGCTCTCGGAAATAAATGCAAGAATTGAGTTAGGCCAACGTACGCTGGTCACAGTTATGACCATCAAATTCGCAGAAGAAGTAGCAGAATACCTCAACAGAATGGGAGTAAAAGCACATCATCTTCATTCTGAAATCGATACTATTGAACGTACAGAAATCATCAACGCCCTCCGCATAGGCCACATCGATGTTATTGTGGGGATTAATCTGCTACGAGAAGGACTTGACATCCCCGAGGTGAGTTTAGTTGCAATATTTGATGCAGGCAAACAGGGATTCCTTCGAAATGAACGTAGTCTCCTTCAAACAATTGGCAGAGCGGCTAGAAACTCAGAGGGAAAGGTCATTTTGTATTCTGATGACTTTTCGCCAGCGATGAGTGCCTCAATTCGACAGACCCTCGAACGGCGTGAACGGCAACAGGCATACAATGAAATTCACGGTATTGTACCTGTCACCATTCAGAAAGCACTTCCAAAAATGGGTGCAGATTTGGATGACTTACTTGTAGGAACCACGACATCAAAGGACGGGAACAAGCGACTAATTTCTCGAAAAGGTGGAAGAAAAGATGGCGATTGGGCCCAGCGTATGCAACTGGGTGCGGGTTCTTGGCTTGGCTCAAAAATTTCAATTGAGAATTCGAATTCTCAATTGAAAAACATGGATGGTTTAGAAGATTCAATGCTTCAGCATTTACCAAAACATGAATTGATTCAACACCTCAAAGACGAAATGGAACAAGCTGCCCTACAACTTGATTTTGAACGTGCAGCAGCATTGCGAGATCGGATTTATTTGCTTGAAAAAAGCGAGGATGACCAATAGAAAAGTATCATTGACTCCTTCCCAGTAGTCATAACATGAGTGACGATTTCGACCCAGCCTCATTCGATAAGCCTGTGAAGGATTATGTTTTCACAGAAGCAACATCAGTCAATACATTGTTTGAACAAATGCGAGATGCAGGTGGTTTCACCGCTACCAAATTTGTTGAAGCAAAAGACATCATTGAAGGAATGGTGCTCGCACTACGAGAGGCTGAATTTGATGCTTCAAAAGTAACAAACTGGCTTTCTTTTCCTGCCTGCCTCTGTGCTACAGGCACTCGGTCATTCTTTGTTGAGGCCATCAAAAGAAGGGCATTCAACGTCATTTCCACAACATGCGGGACTCTAGATCACGACATCGCTCGTGCGTACAAGGACTACTATCATGGATCATTTGATTTGGATGACCGTATTCTTGGTGAATATGAACTAATGCGACTCGGTAATGTGGTCGTCCCTAATGCATCGTATGGCGAAATACTTGAAACAGTTCTCCAACCAGTGCTCGAAGACATTTATACCGATCGTTTGAAAGAAACTGGGAAGACAGGCGCAGATGCATGGATTGGATTTGGTAGCATCCACTTGGTTTGGGAAATAGGCAAACGTATTGGAACCAAAGACTCAATTGTTTACTGGGCAGCAGAAAACAAGATACCAGTGTGCATTCCTGGCATTACCGACGGTTCAATTGGTGCACAGTTGTTTATGTTCCGCCAAAAACACCGTGATTTCCATATCGATACACTCGCTGATGAACAAGTTCTAAGTGACCTAACATGGGATGTTGAAGCTTCACACGCACTCATGGTAGGAGGTGGAATTTCAAAACATCATGTGATTTGGTGGAATCAATATCGTGGAGGATTAGACAGTGCGGTGTATATCACCACTGCACCAGAGCACGACGGTAGTCTTTCAGGAGCGAGACTTCGAGAAGCTATCTCTTGGGGAAAAATGAGACCTGAAGCACCTCATGTCTGTGTAGAAGGAGATGCCAGTTTGCTTTTACCGTTGTTAGGTGCATCAATTTTCAATTGAAATTACAACTTTTCAATTGAGGCTATGACTTCCATCAACATCGTTCGCAATGGCACATACGGCCTCCAACCATCAGCTCGTACATTGAGAAGTAAGGAATGAAGCGGTTGCAGATTTGGTCGTGAATGCATTGAACCTGTGTAAGGCTGGATTCGAATAGGGATCTCGGTGATCAACAAATCTTCTGATTGAAATTGCCCACTTTGTCCTTGCTTCCATCGGTGATAAAGTGACTTGAATTCAGAATAAGTCTGTTCCATTGTCCATCCACGACGACCACATACCGAAATGTGTTGAGGAAGTTGTTCGACTCCGAGCCCAATACAACTCACAATCGCATCGGATGCATCTCTGGGACTTAACCAATATCTCGCTCTATCATCCATTTTTCGAAAGTCATCACTCGCCCATGAGAGTATATCCCGTGACAATTCTGAGTTCTTGTCGAACATTAAAAGATCCTTGATTGAGAAATGGACAGCACTTTCATGCAAATTTTCAATTGGATTTTCTGTATTTATAACATACACTTGAGTGCATTCATGAGCAAAATCGACTTCATTTGCCATGACAATAGAACTGTCGCATTTGGATGGAGATTTAACCAGATTCACATTATCTAAAGAGTAACCAAAAGACCGCCACTCTCGATCTTCAATGAAGTGGTCGACATCATCACAGGTTGATACAGCATAGTTTGGTTTGTGCAATAGGCGCTCAAGGATAGAAAAGAACAGAGGTACCGGTATTCTTGGTGAGAGGTAAATATCCATACCAACAAGATGAACCATCACGAATTGAGATTTGAAAGTACCGAGTGAGTTCGTAAAATTCAACACGTTGAATTGGATGGTAAAACATTTAGTTTCAATTGAAAATCACATCAAATTTAATTTTAGTAAAGAGAGATTTCTTGCTGAAATTTGAAAAATTATGCGACATAAACCATCGAATTAGAATTTGAGTTTCAATTGAAATTCAATAAATTATGCGACATTTACAATTGGAAATTGTGTTATTTTTATCGAATATATTATATGATGTCTATAGAGAGGAGTAGAATAAGCCAAATGGCCGGAGATGGGAAAATGAAGAAAGAAGAATACAACATCCAGGAGCTTCTCCAGCGAGATGTGTATGTGAACGATGTGAAAGTCGGGACGATTGTTGGCGAACGCCACCACCCGAACGTCACCAGAGTTCAATCCATGCGCATTCGTGTTGAAGCGGATATACAAGATGAATACATGAGAAAACCTGCAGATCTTGCACCACTACCAAAAGAGTTGGTGCACAGTATCAGAAATGACGGAGCTGTTAAGCTCACGAAATCGATGCGTGAACTGCAGCGAAGATGGAGAAACACCGTTCGTATTGACGAAAAACTGTACGCACCAGATGAGATGCTTGACAAAGCAGTCCTCGACAACCAAGGCGATGAGATCGGCGTCATTGTTGAACTCCACAAGAAAAAGCGCACGTACACTGGTGTGATTGTGAAAACACGGATGACGGTTCAGTTACAATATGGTATTGATGAGTTTATTCGAATCCCCATAGGAGCTATCGCAAGAACAAGAGAATCACTCGACGAAGTCGTATTGTCAAGAACATTCGATAAAGTGATGCAACTCCCTACATACATCAAAATAAATAGCGATGAAGAAGAGTGAGTTATTCCGTCATTCTTATGACGGAGATGCTCGCCGCACGGATTACTGCTCTGCGCGGGTAGCTTAGTCGGTTGGAGCACCCGGCTGATAACCGGGAGGTCGCAGGTTCGAGTCCTGCCTCGCGCACCACCTTCGCAAAGAAGATGTATCCAATTCGCCTCGGATGACTCAAGGGGCGTTCAAGTGGTCGTTGTTTCAAGCACTTCGATGAAAAACATCGCTGTTCAACTTGCGGATGAACTTGGGTGTGCTCACGTCACCATTGAAACAAGGCGATTTCCCGATACAGAAGGATACATTCGTGTCGGAACTGATGACATTGAATCTATTCGAAATGAACGAGTCATTGTGGTTTCAAACACATTCCCTGACTCAGGCATTGTTGAGACATTGTTGATTCTTGACTGCATCGAAGACTTGCGAAATGGCGACTTGTCGAATTACAACAACATTGAACCCCAAATATTGCCGAAGGTGGATGAACAAATTTTGCTTGCCATTCCTTACTTTGGTTACTCACGGCAAGATAAAAGGTTCAAACCTGGTGAAGTGATTTCCGCACGGGCAATAGGGAAGTTGCTTTCGAGCAAGTGTGATGGTATCATTTGCCTCGATATACATGCACCAAAAGTTCTCGAAGACTTGAACTTCCCAATCGCATTCACAACCGCCATGCCTGAACTGGCAGAGCACTTGACGACACATGTTCAACCGGACTTCATTCTGTCGCCCGACAAAGGTGCCATCGACAGAGCTTCAATGGTTGCTGACATCATGGGTTGTGAATTTTCCTACTTGGAAAAGGTGAGAATTGATGCTAGAACAATTAGGCACGAAGCCAAGGATCTCAATGTCGTTGGCAAAAAAGTTGTCATTGTTGATGACATGATTGCAACCGGTGGAACAATTTGCCGTGCTGCAGAAGCACTTAGAGAACAAGGTGCAACCGAAGTTCACGCCGCTTGTTCTCATGGCCTTTTTACCGGTGGGGCAATCCCTAGACTGTTGCGCTATGTCGACGATGTTCATGCAACAGGAAGTCTCGACAACGCCCGAGATGTCATTCCATGCGGCAAGGCTTTGGCGAGAGGCGTACGGGAACTTGAACAACGGCTAGGATGGTCATGAAAATTCTAGAATTGCCATTCAGTGTACCGAATCAATATGAATTTGCCTTGAAATCACGCTCTTGAATCACTCCGTAGGCCTTATATGGTGGTGGTTCAGCCGCAAGTTGCTCTTAACAGGAGGAAGGTGAATTCCAATGAGTGTACATGTGAGATATGAAACCCCAGAAAGTCTATCAGAAAAAATCTACGAAATGATTCAAGTCAACTCTAACGACGGTCGAATCAAGAAAGGAAGTAACGAGGTTACAAAAGCCGCTGAGCGAGGAACTGCACAGTTTATCGTACTGGCTGAAGACGTCAACCCACCTGAACTTCTTGCACACATTCCATACATTTGCGAAGAAAAAGGCATCCCATACGGATATGTGCCCAACCAAGAATTCCTTGCAAAAGAAGCTGGACTACCTAAAGGTGTTCAGACTGCTTCAATTGCTATTATCGAAATGAATCGAGAGGCAAGCGAGAAAATGACCGAAATCGTTGATGAAATCAACACGATCAAGAACTGAATGGTGAATTCAAATGTCTGACGAACAAACTGTAGACAGTTGGCCAGCAGAGGTCGTCGAAATCGTTGGTAGGACAGGTATGACCGGCGAAGCAACCCAAGTCAAAGTCCGAGTCAACGAAGCACCAAATCCTCGAGATGTCGGACGAATTATCAGCAGAAACGTCGTTGGACCAATTCGTGTCGGTGACATTCTCATGCTCAAGGATACAGGTCGAGAAGCACGCAAACTTAATGCTCGTTGAGAGGTGAAAAAATGGTTGAACGCAGAATCTGCTCATTCTCAGGCGATGAAATTGAACCCGGTACCGGCATGATGTATGTCAAAAAAGACGGTAGCGTCCTTTGGTTCAAGAACAGCAAGGCTCGTAAGAACATGATGCAACTTCGACGAAATGCCCGGAAAGTCAAGTGGACAAGGCATTATGTCAAAGGCGGAATTAAGTGATTCCATCCAAATTGTTTCATCCCTAAGCCGTATTGCTCATAAACAGGACATTCGTCGAAGGAACAGGTGAGAACATGGAAACTACGTATGTAATGGTAAAACCAGATGGGGTACAAAGAGGGCTAGTCGGTGAAATTCTTCAACGATTTGAACGCAAAGGATTGAAACTTGTTGGACTGAAGTCAATGGTACCAAGTGAAGAAATTGCTATGAAGCATTACGAAGTTCACGCAGAGCGACCATTCTTCCCTGGCCTTATCCGATTTGTGACCTCCGGTCCAGTTGTTTGTATGGCATGGCAAGGACGAGATGCGATTAGTGTTGCAAGAAACCTCATTGGTCCGACCAATGGAAGAGAAGCAGCACCTGGAACAATCCGAGGGGATTTTGGAATGGATATCGGTTACAATATGATTCACGGCTCAGATGCACCTGAAACAGCAGAATTTGAATTATCACTTTGGTTCCCTGAAGGCCTCATGGAATGGCAAAACACCATGGGTACATGGGTTTATGAAGGGTGAACCCAGACTCCTTCAAGGAGTGTGGAGATATGACAGGAGAACAACAACATCCATCAGACGATGGTGATGTTGAACAAAAAGGATACAATCGTCAACCGATTGTTTCTGTTCTTGGTCATGTTGATCACGGCAAAACAAGTGTGCTCGATTTGGTTCGCTCGATTGGAGCAGATCGTCAAGCAAGCGTGATGAACAGAGAAGCGGGTGGAATTACGCAACACATCGGTGCTACAGAAGTGCCCGCCGATGTGCTCAACGAGACATGCAATGAAATGATGAGAGGAAGGAAGTTCAAATCACCCGGTCTCTTATTTATCGACACACCCGGTCACCATTCATTTATCTCCCTAAGAAACAGGGGCGGCTCTGTGGCTGATATCGCCATTCTTGTCATCGACATCATGTCGGGCTTGCAACCTCAAACCATTGAATCACTCAACATATTACGGAGCTCAAAAACACCTTTCGTTATTGCTCTCAATAAGGTCGATCGAATTCATGGTTGGAATACAGAATCTGGTCGATCATTTATTGCATCACTACAAGCTCAAAACCAAACTGCTGTGGACTTGTTTGAAGAAAAATATTGGACGTTCTTAGGCTTACTTTCCGAACACGGATTTAACGCTGAACGTTATGACCAAATCAAAGACTTCCGAAACAATGTAGCCCTAGTACCCATGTCTGCCAAGGACGGAGAGGGATTACAAGATTTACTCACGGTGACTGTTGGCCTCGCTGAGCGATTTTTAGAAGCACGATTAACAGATACACTAGGCCCATCTGAAGCAACGGTTTTGGAGATGAGAGAAGAAGTTGGTATGGGCAAAACGATCGATGTCATCCTCTACAGGGGTTCCCTCCGAGTGGGTGATCGTATTCTCCTCGCTGGAGAAGATGGCCCTTTCTTGACACATATCAAAGGTCTAAAACGACCAAAGGGCATGTCTGAAATGCGTGATGCTGGTAAACGATGGGTGGATGTTGATGAAGTCCAAGCTGCATCAGGAGTCAAAATCGTTGCACCCGAATTAGAACGCACCATTGCTGGAACAACGCTCCATATCGCAAACACGAAGGAAGAAGAGCATCATGCTCGAGATCTGCTCTCTCAAGAATGGCGAGATATTTTCGACAAAGTGCCATTGATGTGTCAATCATGTAAATCGATATTTCAACGCAAAGAGTTCAGCGAACATACATCAGCTGGTGATTGTAAAGGAGCGGTAGAGGAAAAGGATGGCGTGGTCATAAAAGCAGACACCGTGGGAGGACTTGAGGCAATGGCACATGAATTGCTCAAACTCAAGATACCCGTCAGGCAAGCAACTGTCGGAGTGGTGAACAAGAAGGATATTTTCATGGCACAATCCGCCTCGAATCCTCTCAACAAGGTTATTCTTGGATTTTCAACAAAGGCGAATGCTGAGGCTGAAAAGCTCATCGATGCAGCAGAAGATGTTCACTACATTCACGGGCCAATCATCTATCATATCCTTGAACAATATGAAGAATGGAGAGATTCGACACAAAGCAAACTTGAGGCTGAACAACGTGAAAATTTGGTTTATCCAGGTAAACTCCTGTATCTTGAAAACCATACCTTTCGCCAAAAGAACCCTGCAATTATTGGCGTTCGAGTTTTAGGTGGTCGAGTCCATGTCGGTCAAAAATTAATGAAACTTGACGGAACACAGGTCGGCCAAATTCGCAGCCTTCGAACACGAGATTCAGACGATGTAAAGGAAGCACGTCAAGGTGATGAGGTTGCATTAGCACTGCATGGACCAACTGTAGGAAGACAAATCAATGAATTAGACGAGTTCTTTGTTGATATCCCGGAACGACATGCATCTCGATTACGAAAAATCGACCTCACGCCTCAGGAAGAAGAAATTCTTGAGGAGATCACAAAATTACATCGGAAAAGTGACCATTATTGGGGCAGATAGTTCAAGATGTTCGCTTGACTTAGTTTGAGCGCACATTGATATAAGATAGGTTTGAACAAAGGACGAATAAGGTGGAGTGACACATGGAAGCAGCATTACAAAATGAAGCAATGCCTGGCCGAACCCAAGACCTCATTGCTACAGTATCAGCAATTTCTAACAGTCTGATGAACGAAGTTAGCAAGGTTATCATCGGAAAAAATGAGAACTTGCGACGTGTAACTGTCGGCATTCTCTCAAACGGAAACATGCTTCTCGAAGACTTTCCTGGTCTCGCAAAAACATTGCTTGCCAACACTTTTGCCCGCTCATTAGGTTGTAAATTCAAGCGTGTTCAATTCACACCTGACCTGCTCCCTTCCGACATCATGGGGACATACATGTATGACCAAAAATCTGGTGAATTCAAATTGCGTGCAGGCCCTCTATTCTCAAACATCCTTCTCGCTGATGAAATCAACCGTGCTCCGCCTAAAACACAGGCTGCCTTGCTTGAAGCCATGGAAGAGAAACAAGTGACGATCGAAGGTATCACACACAAGTTACCTGCTCCTTTCGTCGTTCTTGCGACACAAAACCCGATTGAACAGGAAGGTACATACCCTCTACCAGAGGCACAAATGGACCGATTCCTCATGAAGATGAGTATGGGATATCCTGACCGAGCCGAAGAAAAAGCAATTCTTGCACGAAGAAAATTGAGAGGAAAAGACCAACACGATGTTGAACAAGTCACATCACCAAAGAAGGTGGTTGCCATGCAAAAAGCGTTAGAAACTGTTCACGTCGACCCTGCAATCCTATCTTACATCGTCGAAATTGTACAGCGAACTCGTGAAGATCACAGGGTCATCAACGGTGCCTCCCCACGTGCGAGCCAGGCACTCTTCAAGACTGGTCGTGCTGCTGCAGCCATCGCAGGCCGAAATTATGTCATTCCCGACGATATCAAAGGTATTGCATTACAAATTATTTCACACAGAATAAACATGAAACCTGAAGCGAAAATTCGAGGAATTACAGGTATGCACATTGTACGAAAAATCCTCTCGGAAGTTCCTGTTCCAGTGATTCAACCAGCCTGAAATCGCAAATTCAAACACTCGGATTCAAAGAGGAGAACCTCTGTCCTTTGTTTGCTCGGAGTTGTTGAATAGTGAACCCTTACAAGATGGTCATTGCTGTCGCAAACCAAAAAGGAGGGTGTGCAAAAACAACAACTGCAGTCAATGTCGCTGCAGCCTTAGCCAAAGGTTCGAGAAAGCAAGGCTTGCCTCCTGCAAAGGTGCTCCTCATCGATTTAGATCCACAAGGAAATTGTGCAACATCATTTGGTGTAGAAAAAAAGAAAATCAAAAAAACAGCATATGACCTTCTCACCAATGACTCTGGTGAGGCATTGCCCCTCATGGACGAATACCTTCTCCATCCTGAAGAACTCACGGCAGCAATGAAAGATGCGTGGAGCATGAGAAATGGTGGAAAAAAAGCACCTGACACAATCAATGCTGGCCATCTCTATCTTTTGCCAAGTGACATTCATTTGTCTGGAGCTGAGATCGAACTCTCTCACAAAATAGGACGAGAAACCCGCCTCAAAGAATCACTCCAACCAATCATCGATGACTTTGATTACATTATTATTGACACACCTCCTTCTCTCGGCTTGCTGTCTATTAACGCCATGTGTGCTGCGAATTGGGTCTTCGTGCCCGTCCAAGCAGAATACTATGCCCTTGAAGGTTTCAGTATGCTCATGAACTCCATCAAAATGATTCAACGTAGGATCAATAAAAATTTGAAAATTTTTGGGGTCGTCATGACGATGGTCGACCCTAGATCGAAACTAAGTCGATTTGTATGCGACCAAGTGAGTACGAAGATGCCGAATAAGGTGTTTAATACAACCATTCGACGATTAGCGAAGGTTGCAGAAGCACCCTGGAGTGGTGCACCCACTGTCATCTTGAACAAACCTTCCACATCTGGTACCGGTGCTGGAAGTATGGAGTATTGGACGCTGTCAAAAGAAATTCATAAGCGTGTCAATGAGATTCGTCGAGAATTTGGAATAAATGAAACTTCTCGACTCCGCATGGAACGAAAAATTCGTTGATGGCGACATATCATTTGTTGAAAAATCGGTTTTTCCGCTTCCTATTCTTCGGTTAGGTTAAGTATAGTAAATGACCGAACTTTCTACGAGGATGAAAAATGACCGCAGAAGGAATGACCTCCGTGAGTGTAAGTTATGAAATTCGTAGGCAACTCAATACGATGAGAACAACAAGCGGTCATCGTAGTGTGAATGATCTGCTTGAAGATATGATTCGCACATACAAAATGCTAAAATTACGAGGAGAAATAGACCTCCTCCAGAGTAGAATCAAAGACCATCTCGATATTGATGTTCATCACCTGGCTGAACGACTTAACCTCTCTCCATTCAAGGTGTGACCATCATGGATTGGCGACCGAAGGGTTACGAATTAAGTGCTAAAGGCCTTGTTTGTGCTCTTTGTGATTCAACGACAGATGAACACAAAATATTGATGGCTGCGGTAAACGGTTCCATTGAATTATTCGCAAAGAAGAATGCTTGGAATGCTTTTCTTTGGTTGATCATGAACACACTCAAAGCCGATGGAAAACCTGTTTATTCTCCTCATGAATTGGGATCATTGAAGGAAGCTCTGCCAATCGTTTGGGTCTAAGTTTAACCTTGATTGTCGAGCCATTGTTGGCCGTACCACTGCCATTGTTCCATCGTCCACCCATCAGGTAATCCTGAAGCAGGTAATGGAGGTCCAGATTGTTGTGGTGGTGAATGCTCGGGGACGACTCCAGCAATCTCTTCGATACTCGATTCATTGCTATAATCCATGGTTGCTTCATTGGATGATTGTTCTTCATTTTCACTTACCTCTGAAGGCTCACCCTCCTCATCTTCATCGAATTTAAATTCTTCAATTTGGTCGTCCCAGTCACCGTCAGATACAACACCACCCGACGCAGACAAACCTGCTTTGCCTTCCAAGGCTTCTATCGCAGTGTTCTTACTTACCAATCCAAAATCAGCATATGCCTTTGTGGATTCGGGAAGCGTTTTCTTTGATTTCAACTTCGCAATACCGAGGATGGACACGGTGAGGATAATGAAGATGATACCGCCATATGTCGAAACCTGTATGATGAGATCGGTTTGAGCGTCGTTGTTTGAGGACGTAGGATTTTCTTGCTTGTACTTCCATTGGCCATAAGTCATTGAAATCGTATTTTCATCGAGATTGTTCAGATATGCTTGATATTCTGGGTCATTCCATGCAAGACAAGCCTCAGAAGTGTCATTTTTCGTTGCGAGGCAATAATGTTGTTCTGTTTGAATATTAGCTCGTGTGTCATCATAATCTGCGTTACTACCTACACCATCGCCATCAAAATCAACTTGTTCTGACTTGATTTTGTCCATGTTTAACGATTCAGATCTATCATTGAATTGGTCGCCATCGAGGTCGATGCATCCATACATTGTTATGACTTGAAAGCCAAGTGGGTGGCTTTCATTGAAATCAATAGCTTTGGTGCTATTTCCTGCTTCCCATGGACAAGAGTCTGGCTTTTCACCGTCTTGTTCATCGCCGTAACCGTCACCATCGCCATCTTCCCATTGTGTAGGTGTAAATGGCAACGCGTCTGCACCATCACTGATGGACCATGTTGCATCTGGATCTGAGTAACCATCGAGGTCCGAGTCAATACATCCAAAACGGTCTTCCGTCGAGTAACCCCGAACAGTTATGCATGCATCCGGCCTGTATCCATCTGGATTATCGCCAAACGAATCTCCGTCCTCATTTGCCCATTGGGATGGTATCTCTGGGAATGCATCACCATCTTGACCGTCTGGGTTATCTCCATATCCATCGAGATCGGAATCAATCCACTGGTCTGGGTTGTTTGGAAATTCATCGGGGTTTTCTCCGAAGGGATTATCTCCGTAACCATCACCATCAATATCACTGTTTTGAGTTGGGTCATATGGAAAAGCGTCAGGGTTGTTCCCATCAGCATTGTCTCCATAGCCATCATCGTCAGAATCTGCCCATTGGGTGGGGTCAAATGGAAAAAGATCAACAGTGTTTGAATAAGAATCAAGGTCAGAATCTATATCAAAAAATCTCAACCTCGTTTCTGAAGCGGTTGTCGAAATAGCATACACCTCGCCAGTAAACTCAACACGAACATTGAGCACGTCCCCCGAAGCCACCAACTCATGATCGGTTGTCATGGTGATTCCATCGATAAGGGCAACTCGCCCCTGTTTGGCACCAATGGCATAATGCGTCGAATTGTAAGGACGTATGGTAAGAATATCATGCGTATGGTCAAATGAGATTTGTTCTGAAGACCATGTATTGTTGTCAAGACGGTAGAAATTCGCATCAGCATCGCCGATGAGTACTCTGCCACTGTCATCATCAGCGATTGCAGAAACGTAACCCTGAGCAGTCGTCAGCGTTTCTTGAAGCCCACCGTTTGAACCGTAAATGTAGGTCTTCGAGTCATATGAACCAACTGCAATTCGTCCATCAGAGAGTACATCAAACGCACTAATTCCTGCATTGACCATACCAGTAACAATTCCAGTTGATTCGTTTCCGGAATATTCGTCGACCCTTCTGAGTCCAGCAAAATATGCGATCCAAACATCACCTTCAATGTCCCAATCTGCATCATTCACCGGGTCTGCGGTTTCGATAGAGTACACCATCGAGATAGTGTTCAAATTGAAAACAAACACGCCTTCATCGTGACAGGCAAGAACGAGTTGCTGGTTTGCATCAATTCGAGCAGCGTTAATTGTTGCATTCAAAGAATAAAACCAAGATAATTGCAGACCTTGAGGAGAAAAAGTGCTCATACTCAAATTGCCGCTCTTTGAAATAGTAACGACATCTCCGTTGTTTAGATTCTCCCATAGGACATACTTTTCATCGTACACCTCGGTATTTCCTGCATCAATGAGCGAGGATTGTGCTGAGGCAAGCAAAAGTGTGCTTGGTGCGAAAAGAAAGAACGAAGCGATGAGGTAAATTCGCAAACGGCCCTTCATTGATAATCCGAGCGATAAAGAGAATTAAAATCACTCGCTTTGTTGATTTTCTTCAGAATCATCCTCAATCGGCTTCAATTTTTTTACCGGCTGAAGTTTTGCTGGTTGCAATACTCCTTTGACCGGTGTTAATTTCGCAGTTGGTAATTCAGTTTCCTTTTCTGATTGTACTGGATTCAAGGTCGGCGGCAATGGTCGAAGTGAAGCAGTTTGAACTTCAGTCACCTCATCCACCATCGGCCGGAGGACACCTACAACTGGTCGCAATTCTGCAATTTCTAAAGATTCAGCAGCAGCAGCATCGACAAGTTCAATTTCATCCTCGACTTCAACAATTTCCTCATGGAGGGTATCCATGCTTACATCATCAAGTGCTTCCTCAAGGTCTGTTCTTGGTTGAAGCACGGCTTCGTCGTCGTCCGTTCCAAAGACCCCATCTTCACCCGGTGTAATGCTTACTTCATAGCCTCCTACTGGGATTTTCATCTCTTCAACCGGCGACTGCTCGGACTCTAGGATTGGCTGAGACACCGGAGCAATTGGTGTCTTCACAGTGCGAACTGGAAGTGGGACAGCCCCTGCGAGTGGTTTTGAACTCGTTGCAGGAGACCTCATTGTTTCAAGGCCAAGGCGGGGTTGGTCTTCGGTTGCCAATG
>Ga0213860_10000416_pt1 | contig 16982 bp, 17 predicted proteins | sample PICome_3_FD_160118 | JGI IMG/M metagenome (GOLD analysis project Ga0213860, IMG submission 160118) | Coastal seawater microbial communities near Pivers Island, North Carolina, United States - PICO550 | ecosystem: Environmental > Aquatic > Marine > Coastal | place: USA: North Carolina...
ATTTCTAAATAAAGATCAATATGTTGTGATAATTCTGATAAGAAAGGTACACAACCTTTTAATAGACCAATCAAAAGTGGCTTTTTTTCTCTGTAATCATGAGTTATTTGTTTTCCCAGATCTATACAAATAGTTTTTATTTCTGATGGAGTAAGTAAAATTTTTTCTATATCTTTACGCATTTTTATCTATCTTTCTTAACCATAAAACATAACTTCCTTTAAATGTTTTATTTAAATAAATTCCTTCAACCCATAATATTTTATTTTGTAAATCAGTAAGAATCAATAAACTATCTCTTAAATGTTTTGGATATTTTATGTCAACGAGATGTTTGTTTAATTTCTTAGTCCCATAATCAAAATTTAGTTTGTCACCGTTTTTTCTAGTTCTTAATATAAATTTTAAAGCCTTTTTATTATAACATATTTTAGAGTAGCCTTTTTTATTTTTTTCAGCATTATCGAAAAATATGGATATGTTATATTTTGAAAAAACATTATCACCTAAAGTGACTTCTGAAGGTAATTCATTCGATAAATTTGTATCGCTGATATTTTGAAATTCAAATTTGTCGTATGCGACTATTAGTTTTTTTGACTCTCCAACATGTAATTCCGCATTTGATTTCTTAGAATTAATTAATTCTATCGCTAAATTTATCTTTTTTTTAGATAGATAGATGTTATTTTTGTTCGCTAGATATTTAAGATAAAAAAATTGAGTAGTAAGGTTGTAAGATTTAAATTTATTTCTTGATTTGCTAATGTTTATGTTTTTTACAAAATCTTTAAAATAGTCTGATGACATAGATAAATAGTTGCCTAATTCAATTAATGAAGAGCCAAAACTAGGGTTTTCTTTTTTCAATAAAGGAAGGAGAGTGTTACGAACCCGATTTCTAAAATACTTGTTGTTATTGTTGGATTTGTCATCCCTAAACGGGGTATTTTTTTCTTTAGCATACTTTATCAAATCTTCTTTTGAATAGTGTATTAAAGGCTTGAAAAAAATTAGATCAGAATAAGAATTTGTCTCAATCAATCCGGGAAAATTTTCAAACGGAGACCCTTTAATGATTTTCATCAGAGTAGACTCAAGAAGGTCATCTTTATGATGAGCTGTCAAAATATATTTTGCAAAATTTTTTTTTGCAATATCAGTTAAATGTTTTTTTCTCAATTTATGTGATTTTTCTTGAAATCCAGATTGTGAGAAATTAAGGTTTATAATAATTAATCTAAGATTTTTTTTAAAACAGAAATCTTTAACTAGTTTTTCGTCTTGAGAATTATCTGATCTTGAGTTGTGATTAAAATGTACAACGATTGGATGAACAGAAGAAAGCCCGTCTAAAAGAACCATGGAATCAAGACCACCGCTTACAGAAATTACAATCTTGTTATTTTTTAGTTTTTCAATAATAGATTTAAAATCTATAATGTTGTTTATCCTATTCATACCACAATTATATCATGAATAAATATCTTAAATTATAGAATTATTTTCACATTTAGATATCTTTAATCATTGAGCATAGATTCAAGATCTAACGAATTAAACATGTACTTTTTGTTGCAGAAGTGACAAATTATTTCTGCACCTCCATCTTCAAGCAAGATTTCTGATATAGTCTTTTTTCCAAGAGATTTTAAAGATTTAGTAAATCCCATTTTTGAACAGTGACAATTGTATTTTACGGGAATTTTTTTTATTATATTTCCAGTATTGTTAGACAATAAATCAAATAATTCTTCAGGTGAATTTCCGGATGAATAGAATTCTGTAATAGAGGTAAATTTGTTTAGAATTGTCTCTAAAAGTTCTACTGTATAATTTGTAGCCCCAGGCATTAATTGTATTATAAATCCTCCACTTTCCGCAATGCTTAAATCAGGGTTGACCAGTACTCCAAGAGCGACACTTGAATTTGTTTGTTCACTTTGACTAAAGTAGTAAGTTATATCTTCTGCTATTTCTCCGCTGACAATTTTTGACGATGATGTATATATTCCATTTGATAATAAATCTTTTGTTAGATGAAAAAACCCATTCCCTAAAGCTTTTGAAACATTTAGTTTACCTTTTTTTTTCCCATTTGAATACTTAAAGTATAATTTTGGATTCCCAAGTGTTCCTCGGACTTCACCAGAGCCATTAGCCTCAACTAAAAGCATTTTTATAGGTCCGTCACATTTGAATCGTAAAGTAATTTTTTCATTATTTTTGTACATTAATCCCATCATTACACCGGCAGTCAAAAGCCTACCCAATGCAGCTGAAGATGTTGGGTATGTTACATGCAATTCTTGAGCTTTTTGAACAAGATTTTTTGTATTTGAAACATATATTCTAACTGTATTATTATATGCATTTCCGATTAAAGTATAATCCATAAATCACCAGGTATATTTTATCATAATTGATGACACCTTTTAGTTATGATAAAATAAAAGAAGGTGATTTATGTCTTTTTATATTGGAAATATTGAAATAAAAAATAAAGTTTTGTTGGCTCCAATGGCGGGTGTTTCTAATAGCCCTTTCAGAAAGTTGAGTCGTAGAAATGGGGCAGGTGTTGTTTATGCAGAAATGGTTTCTGACAAAGGGTTAATATATAAAAATGAAAAAACATTAAGAATGTTATATATGACTGCTGAAGAAAAACCAATGGCACAACAAATATTTGGCTCAGACTTAAATACAATGGTTGAAGCTGCTATATACGTTGATCAAAATAGCAATTGCGATATTATTGATATCAATATGGGTTGTCCAGTTCCAAAAGTAGCAATTAAAAGTCAGGCTGGAGCGGGTCTTATGAAAAATCCACCTAAGATTTATGATATTGTAAATGAAATTTCAAAACGCGTGAAAAAACCACTAACTGTTAAAATTAGAAGTGGTTGGGACAATGATTCAGTCAATGCAGTTGAAGTTGCAAAAGCTATTGAAAAGGCAGGAGCAAAGGCTGTAATTATACATGGGCGAACAAGAGCACAGGGTTACAGCGGAAAAGCTGATTTAGAAATCATAAAAAAAGTAAAAGAAGCTGTTAATATTCCTGTAATTGGAAATGGTGATATCGTTGATGGTCCAAGTGCAAAAAGAATGTTAGAGTATACAGGTTGTGATGCTGTTATGGTCGGGAGAGCAGCTCTTGGAAATCCTTGGATATTTAACGAAATAAACTCATATCTTAACGAGACAAAAGTAATACAAAGACCATCAATTAAAGAAATTAAAGATATGATGATTAATCATCTCAATGATTTGGTTAAAATAAAGGGCGAAAAAGTTGGGGTCTTAGAGATGAGGAGTCATGGACCTTGGTATTTAAAAGGTATTGAAAACTCTTCACATGTTAGAAAAAAACTTGTTAGAGCATCTACAGTTGAAGAATACAAGCAAATTTGTGAAAATGATTTAAAATAATAAATAATAATTATTAATAATATGATATATTATAAATGTGAGGTGAGTAATGGATAATTTGTATTTTGATCAAGGGTTTGAAAATACTTTGTATTCAGAACAAGAAAAGAAAGAAATGTATATAGAAGTTGCGAAAACAAAATTGAAAATGCAGGGTATAGGTGCGTTGATAGTTTTTTTTATTTTATTTTTAGAGGGAGTGATATTTTACTATATTGGTGGTCAAGACCCAGAATTCGTGGAGTTGAAGTCCACTTCGATTTATATTATATTAGCAAGTTTTATACCATTAATTATATGGGCTCTTCTAATAAATAAATCAAAACAAATAAGAAAAGCGATAAATAACAATGAAGGATTTTATGAAGAAGTCACTAAAATAAAGGAAATAAAGGTTCCAACATACTCTTGGATAAGATTTGGAAGAAGTAAACGTCTGGATTTCAGACTGATTCAATTTATAGATAGTAAAGTCTTGTTATATAATGTTTATCCCAAACTAAAAAAAATATTTGAGTTAAATTCTAATGATATAACATTTAAATTTAAAAAGGATAATAAAAAATTTTGGATTCAAACACCATCAAAAAGACACGCAGTTTATTTTATATCCAAATATGAAGAAAAAATCAAGAATTATCTTATTAGAGAAGGATATAAAATCCAAGACAAATAAACAAAAAGGACTTAGGTCCTTTTTATTTATTATATGTTGTTGAAGAGGTCTTTCCACCTTTGCCAGTCCAGTCTGTATGAAAAAATTCTCCTCTAGGTTTGTCAACTCTTTCGTAAGTATGAGCTCCAAAAAAATCTCTCTGTGCCTGCAAAAGGTTCGCCGGAAGAACCTTAGACGTATACCCATCGAAGTAACTAAGTGACGATGATATTGACGGAATAGGAATCCCTGCAAGGGAAGAGTGAGATACAAGCTGTCTTAGACTATATATATTATTTTTAACTTCAGAGATAAAATATGAATCGAATAATAAATTCTCAAGATTTGGATTTCGTTCGAATGCTTCATGAATCTTGTTTAAAAAAACAGATCTAATTATACATCCTCCACGCCACAATAAAGCAATTTTACCAAAGTCTAGATTCCAATTATGGAATTTAGAAGCTTTTTTCATTAATGCGTAACCTTGTGTGTAAGATAAAATTTTTGATAAATACACTCCTCTTTTTACAACATCAATGAATTCTGTAACATCACCCACATAAGTTTTTTTTTCTTCATGAAATAATTTAGAAGCCTTAACACGTTCTTCTTTTTGCGAAGATAAAAATCTTGAAAACACAGCCTCAGAAACAAGTGTTAAAGGTGCACCGTGTTCTAAAGAAGAGGAAACTGTCCATTTGCCTGTACCTTTTTGACCAGCAACATCTAAGATATTATCAACAAGAAATGCTCCATTTTTTTCTTTATATTTCAAAATATCTGATGTAATTTCAATTAAATAACTATCAAGTTCGCTCTTATTCCAATCAGAAAATATTTCAGAGATTCTGGAATTATCTAGTTTTAGATAATTTTTTAATATATTGTACGCCTCATTTATAATAGCAATATCTCCATATTCAATACCATTGTGAACCATTTTAACAAAATGACCAGAACCATTTTCACCTAACCAATCACAGCATGGTACTCCATCAACTTTTGCTGATATTTTTTGAAACATCTCTTTTAAATGTGTCCAAGCATCATGGCTTCCCCCAGGCATTATTGATGGGCCAATTAGTGCACCCTCTTCTCCGCCTGAGACTCCAACTCCTAAAAAATAAATTCCATGATTTTTAAGGTGGAGCTCTCTTCTAATAGTGTCATGATAATTTGAGTTTCCACCATCAATTATCATATCTCCTTTTTCAAGAATAGGTAGTAACTGACTAATTACATTATCTACGGGGCTGCCAGATTTGATCATCAAAAGAATTTTTCTTGGTTTTTTTAAATTTTCAACTAATTCTAAAAGATTTGTGGTTCCATGAATTTTTTTATTTTTAGCTCTTCCTGACAAAAAAGTGTCAACTGTTTTTTGTTTTCTTGATGAGACTATTACAGAGTAACCGTTGTTAACTATATTTAATGCTAAATTTTCTCCCATTACTGCGATTCCAATCAATCCTAAATCATATTTCATCTTAGAACTCCTTTAATTTTTACATTAGTATTATACGATATAGTTAAACAAAAATCTTTTTAAATGAAATTTCAAATAATATTCAAATAAAAATATAGAAAACATTGATAAATGATATTTATTTATTATGCTATAATTAATTTAACAGAGGTGTCTAATAATGCTATTTGATCGTTCGATTTGGTTAATTATATTAGAAATATATTTATTATTTATTATTTTATATTTTTTGATTAAATTTCTTTTTTCATCAAAAAGAGTATTAGGTATATCCCTTGTTTTTGTTTTATTTATAATTATATGGTACTTTTCAGGAATATTAGATTTAGTAATTTTAAAATCATTATTAGATTATATATTTCCATTGTTACCTGTTATTTACTTTATTCTTATTGCTCCAGATATTAGGAGATCCCTTGACATATTTCTTAAAGCATCAGATAAGCAGAATGAATTTATGATTGGTAGTGTAAATACAAAAAATCAAATTTTAGATGCAGTAATGTTTTTATCAAAAGAAAAAATTGGTGCGCTTATAACGATAGAAAAACACAATTCACTAGAGCAATATGCAGAAAGAGCTGTGACAATTAATAGTAAAGTCTCAAAAGAATTGATAATAAATATATTTGCTCCTAGAACTCCTCTTCATGATGGAGCTTTAATTATTCGTGGAGATCAAATATTGTGCGCTGGAGCGTATTATGTTTTGTCCGACAATGAAAAAGTAGATAATAGCATGGGTTCAAGACATCGTGCAGGATTAGGTATTAGTGAGATTACTGATAGCCTTACTATTATAGTTTCTGAAGAGACGGGAAATATTTCTATAGCTGTAGAAGGAATATTAGTTAAAGGAAATGATAGAGAAAAAGTACAAGAGTATTTTAATACATTTATGAAATGAGGAACGTTTTGAAAGTAATAAAGATTTTATTAAATCCATTTAAATATATAAGTAAAGGTATATTAGCAAAAATCATGCTGAAATACCATAAAAAATTTCCATTTTTATTGCCAATTTTTATTGTGTTGTGTAGCATTATTTTAATTTATTTAAATTATTCAAGTTGAGGAAATAATGATTAATCCCTACCTTATTTTATTTATAACTTTTACAATACTAGTTATGTCTATATATCAAAGTTTGATGAGACAAAAAGTATCAAGTATGAAGTTTTTTTTAGTAGCGTTATATTTATTCGTTATTATAGTGGTAGTTTTTTTTAATAATAATGTCTTAGATGATTTGTTTGGCCAAGGATCATATGATTACTATTCGATTCTCATTTTAGCTATTTTTGTTATAGAAATTATAATTTCATTTAATACTTCATTACTTAAAGTTCAACATTATGATATTCTAGTGAAAATGTTAAAAAATTCTAAGTTTAACATATACTATATTGTTGATCAAAAAGAGAGAGTAAAAGATATATCAGTTAACTTTCTTCTTGAAATTGGTTTGGATAAAGAAGATGTAATTGGCAAAAAAATATCTAATATACTTAATAAAAGAATTAGAATATCAAAAATCAATGACGTAAAATCAAACAATAAAAGTTTTCAACAATGGTCACAAAGCTATTCTAAAGGATTTGAAAAAAATCTTGTACAAGTTCAAGAAATAGAATTTCAAAACACCGTTGGAGAAACATCAGTGATACAATTTATGATTCAACCTGTTATGGTCTTTGGAAATTATAAAGGAAGGATAGCTCTTGGTGAGAAAAAAGCAGATTTAAAATTAGTTTCCCAGGAGAAAGAACTTGAATCTATAAAAGAAGAATATACCGAGATTAACCAAAAATTAAAATCTATTTTTTTACAAAGTCAAGAGGGTTTATTGTTTATCAATCTCTTAAATAATAAAATGACTTTGTCAAATCGAGCATCTAGCGTTATTAACAAACAATTAAATGATTTGACAGTGGATGAATTCTATGATCTTCTTCAAAAAGAAGATATAGGATTAAGAGAAACAACACTTCAAAAACTGGAATTAAACGAACAGTATGAATTAAAATACAGATTAAAAAAAGGTGAAAAGCTCATATGGGTTATAGAAAAAGGTAATAAGGTTAGTGATAATCTAATTTTAGCTACTGTAAATAAAATAGACACTAATGAATTTTCTCAATCAGGATCAAAAAATTTAGATGAGTTAAAAACCAACAAGGATATCGAACAATTTATTGTTGAAAGGAAAAAAAACAATTTATATTGTGATGTATTATTTATAAGATTAACTAATATAAAAGAAATTAATAATGATTACGGAAGAGAAGTGGGCAACCTTTTTATATCTGAATATGTAAAAAAAATGAAAGAATCTTTTGTAAGTAACAATGGTGATGTTTTCAGAATGGGCGGAACATCCTTTATTATAACTCTAACCGATCCTAATAAATCTTCAATCATAGATAATAGTATAAAATCTGGAAAACCATTTTTAGATGTGCAAATGAATTATGGTAACATATCATCAGTACTTAAAGTTTCAGGTGTTATTAAAAACAGTAAAATATTTGGAAATATAAAGACAGACCTGACTTCATTAAAAAATAAACTAAAATCTCTTAGAACTTTTGAAGATAAAAGACCAGTAATTAGAGACAATGACTAAAGAAAAAATTAGAAAATCAATGCTAATAAAGAGGTTTGCGATCAATAAGAAAGATAAAAAAAAACTTGATTTAGAAGCTGTTAATCTTATAAAAAGACATAAATATTACAGGAGCGCAAAAAGAATCGGAATTTATCATCCGATTAAAAATGAGTTAGATATTACAAAACTTTTAGAGGAAAATAAAGCATTCTATTTACCAAGGGTTTTTGGTTTAGAAATGGAGTATATTCATGCGACTATAAAAACAAAATTAAAGATGAGTAAACTTAGAATTTTAGAACCAGAGCATAAATTAGAAAAAGCAACACCTGAATTATTGATTGTCCCTGCACTTGCTGTCGATAATAGATTAAATAGAGTCGGATACGGAAAAGGTTTTTTTGATAGATATATAAAAAACAATCCCCAAACAAAAACTTTGGCACTTGTGATAGATTTTCAAGTATTGAAAAGTGTTCCAAAAAATAATAATGACATGAAAGTTCATGATATAATAGTAGTACCAAGCAAGGATAAACATGAAATTTGAAAATAAACATGGAAAATTCTTATTAATTAAAGATTATCGAGAAGGGTTTGACGAAGACGCTTTTACTGAAAAATATATCCCCGAACTTTTTGAAAAGTTTCAATTTTTTGTTGGAGATGTTTCAGCAGGAATATTAAGGTTAAAAGGTTTTTACCAAGATACAAGCAAGAAAAACAACCATAAAAAAATACCAGATTATCTTAATGAATATTGTAATATGAATACCGCATATTATATTGTTCAAAAATTATAAAAGAAAGTAAGGAAAAAATGATCACAGATAACCAAGAGATGTTAAAAAAAGTAAATGAATTAATAATTAAAGTCAGACCATATCTCCAGAGAGATGGAGGAGATATCGAGATATTAAAAGTTGAAAAAGGAAATGTTCACGTAAAAATGATGGGAGCATGCGATGGATGTTTTGCAATAGACATAACATTAAAGCAAGGGATTGAAACTATGCTTCTAGATAATGTACCAGGTGTAAAAAGTGTTATTTTAGAGGAATCTTAAAAAAATAAAGGAGAAAAATATGAAAAAGATTGGATTGATCGTTGATTCTACATTTGGATTAAATGAAGAGTTAACAAAGAAAGAAGATGTTTTAGTGATACCCCTCACGGTGTATATGGATGATGTTCCACATAATGATGGAACAATAACTACAGAACAACTTGTAGAAGCATTTAATTCAAAAGTTGATTTTAAAACAAGTCAACCAACGCCTGAAGCCTTTTTAAAGGCCATGGATAAACACCTAGAATCTTATGAAGAGGTAATGGTTTTATGTCTTACAAAAGCTTTAAGTGGAACTTATAATTCTGCAATGTTAGCCAAGGATATGTGCAAAAAACCAGATAAGGTAACAGTTTTTGACACCGAAAGTACATCAGGTGGAGGATTATACTTCGTTGAGCATTCTGCAAGAATGAGATCAGAAGGAAAAAGTGTTAAAGAAATAGTTGAACACTTAGAAGAACTTAAAAACCTAGGAACGTACTATGTAACAGTTGATAATCTAAAATATTTAGTCAAAGGTGGAAGAATATCTCCAGCAAAAGCTGTAATAGGTAATTTATTGAAAAAGAAACCTGTATTAAAATTCAAAGACGGACTATTAGGATTAGATAAATCTGTAAGAAGTTTTGTGGGAGTTAAAAACTACATTTATGAAAAATCATCAGAACTATCGAACGAAGGCGAATTAGAATTAACTGTCTATATAAGTTATGTAGATGATATAGAAAGAGCCCAGTCTGTTAAATCAAAACTTGAAGAGTTGGGACCGAAAATAAATGCAAAAATTGTAGGTCAAGTAAGCCCTGTTATATCTGCACACGTTGGGTTGGGAGCATTAGGAATATACATTGCAAAACATTAAAAAATACCGAAAGGTATTTTTTTTTTATGATATAATAATACTAGAAAAAAACATAAAAAAGATAGTTATAACAAGATTTATTATTAAAACAAAAATAATAAATTTTTTATTCAAATTATCAAAATAAAGGAAGAAAATGATTACTATAGATAATAGATATTTAAAAAAAAATATTATAAAAGATATAAATAGACATCAAAAAATAATAAATAAAATTCATGAAATGATTCATAATAGATCAGGCCTTGGAAATGATTATATGGGATGGTTAAACCTTCCATATGATATTGAAAAAGATATAGATAAAATTGAGAAGGCATCTAAGAAGATGAAAAATCATGAGGTCTTTGTTGTTATAGGGATTGGTGGATCATACCTTGGGGCAAAAGCAGGGATTGATTTTTTATCAAAATCTTTTGAAAAAAAGAAACCTGAAATATTATTTGCAGGACACAATATGTCTTCAATGTATGTATCTGAACTTTTAGAGTATTTAAAAGATAAAGATTTTGCAGTTAATGTTATTTCAAAATCTGGAACCACAACTGAACCCGCGCTTGCTTTTAGATTAATTCTAAATTTAATGCAAAAAAAATATTCAAAAAAACAAATCAAAGATCGAGTAATTGTTACTACAGATAAATCAAGAGGTGCACTTTATGAAATGGCGCTAAAATGGGATTTTGAAAGATTTGAAATTCCAGATGACGTTGGAGGAAGATATAGTGTCCTTTCTGCCGTTGGATTACTTCCTCTTTCAGTCAGTGGATTCAACATTAGAAGAATTCTATCTGGTGCAAAAAAAGCTTATAAAGATTCAAGCAGTCCCGAACTTTCAAATAACAGTTGTTATCAATATGCTCTATATCGTAATTTATTATATAAAATGGGGAAAAAGATTGAAATTCTGGCTTCTTACGAAACTAATATGAGATATTTTAATGAGTGGTGGAAACAATTATTTGGTGAATCCGAAGGAAAAATGAATAAAGGGCTATTTATTTCAAGTGTAATTTTTTCTACCGATTTACATAGTTTAGGCCAATATATCCAAGAAGGAGAAAGAAATCTTTTTGAAACAGTCATACAATTAAAAAATCATAATGAAGAAATAATTATTAATGAAGACAAAGATAATTTTGATAAATTAAATTATCTTAAAGGCAAATCATTATCATACATAAATGATATGGCTTTAGAAGGAACGATAAAAGCCCACGTCGAAGGTAATGTACCAAATATTAAACTAATATTAGACAATGTTTCTGAGGAATCTTTCGGATATACTGTATATTTTTTTCAAAAAGCTTGTGCGATGAGTGCATATTTGCTTGAGGTGAACCCATTTGATCAGCCAGGAGTTGAAAAATATAAAAAAGAAATGTTTAGTTTACTTGGTAAGAAAGGGTATTAGAACAAATGATAGAGAAATATACTCACAACGTATATGAAACTGAGTCTCTTGGATTAAGATTAGCACAAAGTATTCCACACAACACATATCCTTTAATTGCATTAGAAGGACCTCTAGGGTCGGGCAAAACACATTTTGTAAAAGGGATTGCAAAAGGGTTGAAAATTGAAGAAATTGTGAATTCTCCAACATACAACATCATGAAGATATATAAATCTAAAGGGAGCAATAATATCTTATATCATTTTGACTTTTACAGATTAAATCAAATTGGATACGATGTAGACTTAGAAGAATATATTTACGGTAAAGCCATTAAAGTAATTGAATGGGCAAATAACCTAAAAGAGATTATTCCTAAAAAAAAAATTAAGATTAGATTTGAAATATTAAAAGATAATAAAAGAAAAATTAGTATCTCTTCTAATCTAGAATATTTTAAAGGGATTAAAGAATTATTATGATTAGTTTAATACTTGATTGTTCAACAAAAGTAATGTTTATCGGACTTGGGAAAAAAAAAGAAATTATTGCTTCAAGATTTAGGATTTCAAATAAAGATCATTCAAAATTTTTAATTAATAAGATTAAAGAGATGTTCCAAGAAAGCGAGTATTCCGCAAAAGATATAGAGCAAGTAATTGTAGGCTTCGGCCCAGGTTCATATACAGGTTCCCGAATTGCGTGTACTGTTGCAAAAACAATTGCATTCACTTTAAGTATACCGTTGTTTAGAATTAATAGTCTCTCTCTTTTGTCAAGTGGATATGATGAAAATGTTGTTGCGATGATTAAAAAGAAGGAAGAGGAATATTATTATTTAATTGATTCTGAAGAAGTAATTAATCCGACACCAAGATATGGGAAGTTAAATAAAATAAGAGAAAAGGTTAAACCAAAAACAAAAATAACAATTCTAGACCATGAAACAATCAAAATAAATTTAAAAAAAGTTTTAAAGGTAATGAAAAAAGTCAAAGATATTCACTCATTTGAGCCAATATATTTGGAGGAAAAGAATTATAAACGTAAAATTTAGAAAAGCAAATTTAGACGACTTAAATAGGATTTCAAAGATAGATGAATTGTTCTCTGAAAATACTATGGGAAAGTATTTTCTTGAAAATGAGATAAGGAATAGTGATATTTCAACTATATATCTTCTTGAAAATAAAAATGATTTAATGGGGTTTTTGATAATTAGGATAAACGACATGAAAGCCGAAATTGTAAATTTTGTTATAGATTTAAAATTTCAAAATAAGGGTTTTGGATTCAAGTTGCTATCTAATGTAATAAAAGATTTAAAAATTAAATCAGTAAAAAGTATAAAATTAGACGTTAGAAAAAAAAATATAATTGCAAGGAATTTATATGAAAAGAAAGGGTTTAAAAGATTAGGTATCAACAAGTCTTATTATTTAGATGATGATGCATTAATTTATATAAGGTACTTATAATATGTACATATTATCTGTAGAAACAAGTTGTGATGAAACCTCGGTGGCCATATTAAAAAATCAAAGAGAATTAAAATCTCTTAAAGTGTATAGTCAAATTGAAATTTTTAAAAACTATGGTGGAGTTATTCCAGAGGTTGCATCAAGAAATCATGTCAAAAAAATTACTAAATTGATAGAAGAATCATTAATTGAAGCAAATTTAAAACCCAAAGACATTTCTTTGGTGGCGGTCACCATAGGCCCAGGATTGATAGGATCTTTGTTGATAGGAATAAATGCAGCTAGTGCATTTGCTTATATAAATGATATCAGTATAGTTGGGGTAAATCATTTAGCTGGTCATATATATTCAGCAAACTTAGTGAAAGAAATTAATTTTCCTGCACTTGCTCTAATAATAAGTGGCGGACACACAGATTTAGTACTTATAAATAGACATATGAATTTTACTCTTTTAGGTAAGACTCTTGATGATGCGGCAGGAGAAGCTTATGATAAAGTTGCTAAAATTTTAGATTTAAGTTATCCAGGGGGGCCAATAATAGATGAGCTTGCAAAAAAGGGATCTGACATATATGATTTTTCAAGGCCATTTTTAAAGGATCATGGATTCAATTTCAGTTTTTCAGGATTAAAGAGTTCAGTTTATAATCTATGTAATAAATTGAAAGGCAACTATAAAAAAGAAGATATTGCTTGTTCTTTTCAAAATGCGGTTATAGATGTTATAATTTATAAAATAAAAATGGCACTTAAAAAATACAATGTGAATCAACTTTTAATAGTTGGTGGAGTGGCTTCGAATTCCGAATTAAGAAAACGTGTCGCCAATGAAATAAACAACATCGAAATAGTAATTCCACCAAAAAAATTTTGTACAGATAATGCAGCGATGATTGCTGCAGCAGCTTATTTTATGGAAACGAGCACTTCAAATGAGCAGAGCTATATATTTAATACAAATCCTAAATTAGAACTATCTAAAAACGAAAGTAAAGATCACTAAATTTTACATTTAAAAAGGAGAAACAATCATGCTAGAAATATCTTCAAATTTTATAAAAACAATAATGGAAAAAGATATAGAACAAAAAAAACATAATGAAATTGTAACACGCTTTCCTCCTGAACCAAATGGTTTTTTGCACATAGGACACGCAAGGGCTATAGTAATCAATTTTGAATTGGCTAAAACATTTAAAGGAAAAACGAACTTGAGATTTGATGATACTAATCCATCAAAAGAAGATAGCATATATGTTAAAAGCATTATTTCTGATATAGATTGGTTAGGCTACAAACCTAATGGGATATATTATGCATCTGATTACTTTGAAGAAATGTATGACAGAGCAATAATTTTAATAAAAAAAGGACTTGCTTATGTAGATGAGTCTACTGCGGACGAAATTAAAAAAGATAGAGGATCTACATTAGTAAAAGGTGTGGATTCAAAATATAGAAATCGTTCAATAGAGGAAAATCTATTTCTTTTCGAAGAAATGAAAATTGGGAGAAAACCTGAGGGCTCTTGCGTTTTGAGATCAAAAATTGACATGAAAAGCCCGAATATGAACTTAAGAGACCCCGTAATTTATAGAATATCTTTTGAAAAACATCACCATAGAGGATCGGATTGGAAAATCTATCCTATGTATGATTTTGCACATCCCATAGAGGACTCAATTGAAGGAATAACACACTCCTTATGCAGCCTAGAATTTGAAGATCATAGACCGTTATATGATTGGATAATTACTCATACAGAGATGAAGTCAATTCCAAGACAAATAGAGTTTGGAAGACTTAATATTGAAAATACTATAATGTCAAAAAGATATCTAAAAGAATTAGTAGAAAGAAATTTAGTTGAAGGATGGGATGACCCAAGATTACCTACTCTAAAAGGATTGAGAAGAAGAGGTTTTACCCCCAACTCCATAAAAAAATTTATTATAGACGCTGGGTTATCTAAAATTAATTCAACTGTAAGTTATTCAATGTTAGAAGCGCATTTAAGAGATGAATTGAACAAATCAGCACCTAGATTTTTTGCTGTAAAAAAACCACTAAAAATATTAATTACAAATTATCCAAAAAATACAGTTGAATATTTTGATGTTTTGACTAATCCTTATTCTGGGTCCAACGAAAAAAGAAAGATTTCATTTTCTAAAGAGATTTATATTGATCATGAAGACTTTCTCTTACAAAAACCAAATAAAAAGTATAAAAGACTTTATTTGGGAGGAGAAGTTCGTCTCATGCATGCATATTTTGTAAAATGCAACAATGTAATTTATGATCCAAACGGAAACATTTCTCATCTTGAAGCAACCTTTGATCCCGAAACAAAAAGCGGAACAGACTTCAAGGGTAGAAAACCAAATGGTACAATTCAATTTGTCGATGCATTAAATGCAATTCCAATCAAAATTAATTCTTTTGAGCCACTCATAAAAGAAAACACAAAAAGTATTATAGAAAACTTTAATAAAGATTCATGGAATAAATACTATGGATATGCAGAACCTTATATCTCTAAAATAAAAAAAGAGGAGAGGTTTCAATTTGTAAGAATGGGTTATTACTGTATAGATAAAGAGTCCTCAAAGAGTAAAGTAGTTGTAAATGAAATAACTTCTTTAAAAGGAAATAAATAATGGATCTTAATGAATTAAATAAGTCTCAAAGGAAAGCAGTTACATATCAAGACGGCTCAGTTTTTGTTATTGCCGGAGCAGGAACAGGTAAGACAAAAACTCTTACAATGAGGATTGCATATCTAATATCGGTTGGTTATGAACCAGAGAAAATATTAGCAGTTACTTTTACCAATAAAGCAGCAAGAGAAATGAGGGAAAGAGCAATAAAATTAGTTGGAAAAAAAGCAGAGAAAGTTGCTATCCAAACATTTCATTCATTTGCACTATCTTTCTTAAAAAAACACATTAACTTGCTATCTAGTAATCTTAACAGGAATTTTGTGATTATAGATGAAGACGATGGAAAAAAAATTATAAAAGAATTTCTAAAACAAAATAACTTAACTATAGATAGAAATAATTTCAGATATTACAAGGAAATTATTTCAAAATTTAAGACTCGTCAAGTTAAATTTATAGATGATGAAGATTTAATTGTTTTTGAGTATTATCAAAAATATTTAAAAAACAATAATCTATTAGATTTTGATGATTTAATCATATACACGGAACAAATCTTGAAAGATAATATTGAGATAAGAGAAAGATATCACGATTTTTTCGATAATATTCTTGTTGATGAATTTCAAGACACAGATCTTATTCAATACAACATCATTTTTTTGATGTCTAATAAACATACAAATGTTTTTGTTGTTGGCGACCCGGATCAAACAATTTATAGTTTCAGAGGGTCTAACTATAATAATAGTATAAATTTCTTGAGAGATTTTAGTGCAGAAAAAATTGTTCTTGATCAGAATTATAGATCTGTAAATAATATATTAAAGTCTGCAAATAGAATTATATCTCATAATAGTAATAGACCAGCAATCAAAGATCTAAAATCAAATTTAGGAGAAGGGGAAAAAATCTCTTATAAAGTATTCTACAACTCAGATGATGAGGCGAAATGGATTGCAAATGAAATAAATAGTCTTAAAAAATCAAATATAAAACCAAGGAATATTGCTATATTATATAGAAATAATTACATTTCAAGAATTTTTGAAGATACCTTAATTAATAACGGTATAACGTATACTGTCTATGGAGGCGTTTCTTTTTATCAAAGAAAAGAGATAAAAGACATTTTGTCATACATAAGGGTAATTCTAGACACAACAAAAAATTATTATTTAAAAAGAATAATCAATGTGCCTAGAAGAGGAATTGGGTTACTTACTATTGAAAAGTTAGAAAAAATTTCAGAAAAAAATAACATTTCATTATTTGATTCTATAAATCACTTTGAACAGAAGGGTGAAATAAAAAACAA
>Ga0213860_10000418_pt1 | contig 16968 bp, 24 predicted proteins | sample PICome_3_FD_160118 | JGI IMG/M metagenome (GOLD analysis project Ga0213860, IMG submission 160118) | Coastal seawater microbial communities near Pivers Island, North Carolina, United States - PICO550 | ecosystem: Environmental > Aquatic > Marine > Coastal | place: USA: North Carolina...
CCCATCCATATTCTGAGTCGGGGTCTGCTGGATATGCTGATTCTTCACGACAATCTGGGTTGTTGGGGTCCATTTGATTGTGCTCTGGATACATACAAGCAGATCCAGAATAGAAGATCTTAGTATTATTCTTACCCTTCTCTTCATTCATATTACGCTGACACTCAAGAACATTTAAATTAATTTGAACTGAGTTATGCATAATTTCTGCATCGTTCTCACCAGTGAAAACAAAACCTGCTCCACCCATATCAGCAGCAAACTGATAGATCTCATCAAAGCACTGAATATATCGATAAGGTACTGAATTATAAAAGTTGCCTCTATCTCCTTTATATTCCAATACTCTACGGACAAAATCAAAATCACAAAGATTTCCCTGTACGAATTCATCTGCTTCAGTTTTACTGAACTCAGGAAACTTAAGATCTACACCTCTAACCCAATATCCTTCTGACTTGAGTCTTTTGACCATATGACTTCCAATAAAACCACCAGCACCCAAAACTAGTGCTTTCTTTCTATATGTGCTCATTTAAAGACAAAAAAATATAGTACCATTAGTATATAATATACTAAAGATACTACATTTTGTCAACCAGGCTCGCCACTTGCTTTTTGTCCTGAAGCAAGAAACAGGGCGGGAGTTTCCTCCATCCGCACCAGCAGGCTTAACCCTTATCCTACGGGGTTCAAGGGGTCATAGTGACTCCACCAGGGTGAGTTTCAAGTCTTCCCAAGACCAGGGGGTTTCCCGACCAGGGCGCTTTTATAGTCATCCCGAGACTAATTATGCTCCCTGTGAGGATCGAACTCACCTCAGCCGAATTATGAGTTCGGAGCATTCACCAGATTGCTAAAGGAGCGAAGTAGGACTGGAGAGAATTGAACTCTCTTCACACCGTTATAAGCAGTGGGCCTTAACCAATAGGCGACAGTCCCATAAAAAATTCAGTCTTTATTATAATCTGAATGAATTATTGATATTCCAAATATAGGAACCATAATTAATAAAAAACTTAGAATCCCAATAAAAAAATTATTATTGAGTAGATGTCTAATAATTTCCATTTAATCTGATCTTTGTAAGTATTCTTCAAGTCTAACTAAAAGTCTTTCAACATCATAGGTGTCAGAATTATTTTCTTGCTTAGCATAGAAAATATAATCATCTAATGATACTGTAAGCAATTCAACATCACCTTTAGAAAGATTTGGCGATTCCCAACTCATCGAACTTCAAACTCCAATTTAACTACTTTACGGTTTTTTCTTTTTTCTTGCCATTCAATATCTTTTTTGGATAATATATTTCCTTTTTTAGATACTGAATCTTTTTCTATAATTTCTACTAATGATAAATCTTTTGCAGATATTTTATCATTTTTTATGACTACCATATTTTCACATCCACAGCATTTAAATTTAGATGGATGTGATTCCAATTCTTTGTTGCAACTCTTGCATATAATTTTTAACATCTCTAAGCATTCCTTTTATATCTTCAAGTTCTTCGTGAATATCTTGATGATGAAAACGAAGTGGTTTTTGAATAAGTTTTTTAATTTTTTTATCTTTCATTGATTTATTTATACTAAGCGGGTGACGGGAATCGAACCCGTGACCGCTGCTTGGAAGGCAGAAATTTTACCTCTAAACTACACCCGCATTTGTCAACGATTAAAGTATATCATTTGTTGAATAACTTGTCAACCATTAATCGGGAGACATTTTAGTCTCCCTTTATTATCAAATTTCGATGGTAGTCATTCTACTTGCATAATCATATGCATAATGAGTTCTTGCACCGTGAATTCCCCAACCAATCCATCTATAAGTAGCATTCATATAAGATGGAATAGACTTACCTGGAGTCTTCATATAACCTTCAATACTTTTCCATTGTGGTTCATTAACCATATAACTAAGTTGAAGATTTAAACTTGATGGGCTCATACCATTTTTATGAGCGTGTCTACCAAGACCATAATACCTTGAACTAGAAGTCCATTGAATTAAACCGTATCCACCATAGCAATTGGAATAACTGGTTTTTGCACCACCTTCACAGATGTTGGGAATAAACATTGATTCTTGACGAATATTACCCATAATAGTTGCAAGAGAATTACGATCTTTAACTCCATAATTCTGAAGGAAATTTAAAGTAAAAATTTCATTTTTTGAACATCCTTTGCAAGTTAAAAATTTTTCCTTTTTACTTTCAGTAATAACCTCTTTAACTGGTGGAGGAGGTCCATCCATATTATAGTTTGGAAAATAATTTGATCCTACGACTGAAGCTAAAATAGAAACTGGTACTAAAAGATAATTAAACACTAAATTAAATTGAACTCTACATCCGTATAGAAGAGGGGTACACCTATCTTTCGGCAGGCATCTTCCACGGCTCTAAAAATAATCAAATACTAATGATATGAATAAGTATTTATACTTAAGTAAAATCAATGAACATTACTTCTTGATCTTTGTCGATCATCCATTCTTCGATTTCTTCATATAATGCAATCGCATTTTGACACTCTTGATTTTCACTCAAAATGTGCATACGATCAATATAATGATCTAGTGTGCTAGAACACACTTCTCTCATCTTCAAATTATTCATAAAAATAATCTTTCCTGTAATAACGTCCGAGAATGTTGCTATTGTAGTACATAGGACTACCATTGTCAAGACATTCAGATAAAACATTATTCAAAAAAAGTTGTTTAGTTTCTTCGTAATTTGTTTTACCTAATGTCTTATGAAGACTTAAAATTTTTCTTTCAAAAGATTCTTTATCAAATTTTTTTAAATCTTCTTTGAGTTCTGGACAGGATCCATAATACTTTTTCCAATCACTTTCTTTTTTACTTCTTCTTTTTTTCCCCTTATCTTTCGTAAAAGACCAAAAATACTTTCTTCCAATATAACAGCGATTATTATAAGGATTTCGTATATGATATACAAAACCAAAATAATCTTTGATGTCATCAGTCTCAAAAGGTTGGTCATTATAAATCCAGGGATTATTATATGTTGACAAGTTGGTCTCTATAGTATCTTAAAGTATTTAAGCTACTATAATTTTTCAACTCTGACAGAGTTATTATAGGGGTATCTCAAGCCCCTGTCAAGCTACTTATCTCCAGCTCTGTAAGGACGTACTTTTGACTCTCCATCCTTCTTGTCTGGAGCGACCATCTTAGTCTTGTACTTCATTGATGTGGGTTTCTCCTTCTGAGCCTTTTTGAATCCCTTATGTACCTTTGCAGCGTCGTCATACATAGCCGCTTTCTTTGCCCCTGACTTTTTAGCAATTGCATTAACGATCTTTGCTTTCTTCTCTCCAACATCACTACCCTTCATTCCACCAGTGTAATGAATGTTTTTCTTATCCACGTTTACTCCGTGCTTCTTAAGATGACCGTGGAACTTATCCGTATCGTCAAACTTAGAACGGGCAGTAACTAGATGAACATTTTTTCCTCTTTTAAGTTTTCTCTTAATATCTTTTATTACCTTTTTGTTTGGTGATGAAGTTTGTTTGAACTTATCAGAACTTTTAAACTCACCAAAGTCATACTTATGACCTTTATCTAACTTATGAGTATTGAATTCTTGGTTACTTAAACTCTTTACTCTTTCACCTTTCTCATTCTTTACGTGAACTTTAACGCTTGGTTTTCCCTTTTTACCGTGACTAAAGAGAGTTTCATCAACATCATAAGCGTGTACTGTACCACCCTTCTTTTTCTTACCTCTTGCTTTTTCTTCTAGATATTCTTCAAAAATATTATTAACCCACGCATCACTCATATTCTCAACGATTGTTTCTGCCGATTCAAAAGAATTGCAAAAATTATTTTCGATTAAAGATTCTGTAATAAAGTAATAGAACTGATCATAGAGATCCAGATCGTTCTCTACGCTCTCCTTATTCAACTTAGGTAGTCCGACCTTACCCCTCTCCTCCTTATGCTTCTCTGCCGCCTTTGGAGAGTGTCTCTCGGCATCCTTCTTAGTCATATTACGAAGTCCAGTTGTCCTTCTTCCACCGACTTCAAAGCTAATATTCTTTTCGTAAATTTCTAAATATGATTCGTATAAATGAGAAATTCTAGACATAACACTAGTCATTTAAAATTATTTATAAAAAAAGAGGGGTCATAGACCCCTCTTTTAAATATTCATTTTTTAATTGCAGACATCTGTGCACTTCTTCTACGCTGTTCTTTCTCAAGTTGCTCCTTGATTAAAGCAAGAACATTGATCTTATGCTCTTCGACGTTATATGAAACGCCACGATAGGTTGCAGTGGTCATTGAATTTCTCCTTAGAAACGAATTGTTTACCTTACGGTATATTAAAATTCCGTTCCTTCGGTCGGTTTGCGTCTATGTTACATTTCTTATTTGTAACTTGTTTTACTTCCCAAGTCAGATCATTCTTAATTTTATCCGAAAGATCAGAATTATTACTAATTCTAGATATGATGAATTGAGATTGTAAACAAGTTAGTAGAAATGCTTCCATAGATAAACGATCCGTTTCGCCTTCCTACTTGCATTCACCATCCTAGGGTGGTGAACGAACGATGGGTATATCATATACCCACTACGATATATAGTCAAGTTGTTTTGTAACTTTTGTTACAATGTAAATCCAGCAAATGAATCCTTTTTGAGGTCTTGCTTAATTCCACCAACAACATAAGATTCTACCTCAGTTTCCTGAGGAGCAACTTGAAGTCCTTTAGAAGAAATCCAGTGCTCAGTCCAAGGAAGAGGATTATTCTTTGCAGGAATATCATACTCTGGCTTAAGTCCAATTGCTTTCATACGACGATTAGCAATCCATTCGACATAATTATGTAGAAGTTTATCATTCAATCCGATCATAGATCCATCTTTAAACAAATATTTTGCCCAAGACTTCTCTTCATCTACACAGTTTTTAAAAGCATATCTTACCCATTCTTCTTCCTCTTTAGCAATTTGTTGCATTTCCGGATCGTCTCCAGAACGCCATTTGTTGAGGATGTTTTGAGTAATGACAAGATGCTGATTTTCGTCTCTTGAGATGAGAGAGATGATTTTAGCGGATCCTTCCATAAGCTTGAGTTCACCAAACGCAAACGAGCAAGCAAATGACACGTAGAATCTGATACCTTCGAGAATATTGACATTAGCGACAGCCCTATAAAGTTTTCTTTTCAATTCAATTCTTTCATCTCTATGATGTCCAGCTCCTTCTTGAGCAAAAATCCAAGAGTTTGTAGAGTCATATTGATGAGCTGAATTTATAAAATCATCATAAGCATTAGTTACAGACTTAGCCCTTTCAATAATCCTATCATCAGATAAGATAGTATCAAATACTTCAGATGGATCTGAATAAACATTTTTAATTATATAAGTATAAGATCTGGAGTGAACCATCTCCATAAACTCCCATACTGTCATACAAGCTTCTAGTTCAGGTAATGAACAGTAAGGGATAAAAGCCATCCCAGGACCACGCCCTTGTACAGAATCCAAGAGGATCTGGTACTTAAGGTTACTAGTGAAGATGTGTTTTTGCTCAGGACGAAGTGTTTGGTAATCTGCACGATCTTTTTGTAGAGAAATTTCTTCTGGTCTCCAAAAGTATCCTAATTGTTGTTGAGTCAATTTTTCAAAAACTGGATACTTATAGGAATCATATCTTTGAACTCCTAATGGATTTCCAAAAAACATTGGTTGCTTTTTGGAATCAACATCATTTGTATTAAAGACGGTAATTCCCTTGAGCATTGATTCTTCTTGCGAGTTAACTCTAAATTTTGCAACTTTCACAGTCATCTTCTCCGTTTTCTAAAATTTCATTTACTATTTCGCTAATACTATTTAACTTTTCATCTTTAATTTCATCTGTCTTATTATCATAAGTATTTTGATAATAAGAGGTTTTCCATCCGTACTTATATGTTGTTAAAAGATCATTTGCCATTACAGAAACTGGAACTTCATTGTCTGGATAGTTTTCTGGATTATAAGACCAGTTTCCAGAAATTGCTTGATCAAAGAACTTCTGCATTACGGAGACGATCTTAATATAACCTTCATTAGAAGCCATATCCCAAAGAAGAGTGTAGTTATTCTTGAGATAGCTATACTGGGGGACAATCTGCTTAAGAGGACCTTTCTTGGACTTTTTAACGGACAAGTAGTCTCTAGGTGGTTCGATTCCATTTGTTGCGTTTGACACAACGGAACTGCTCTCCGAAGGCATCTGTGCGGACAATGTGCTGTGTCGGAGTCCGTGTTCCAAAATTGACTTTCTAAGACTTTTCCAATCATGATCTAACTCCTGTGATGAAATTCCATCAACATCTTTTTTATAAGTGTCGATTGGAAGAATACCGTCTGAATACTTTGTACGACCAAAGTATTCACAGTGTCCCTTTTCTTTAGCAATTTCATTTGAAGACTTGAGTAGATAATACTGGAAAGATTCAGACAGTCCGTGAACTGCATCCCAAGCTTCTTGAGAATCATATTTGAATCCAAGTTTAGCCAGGTAGTGAGCCAGACCAATGAACCCCACTCCAAGAGACCTACGTGCTTTTGTAGCAATCTCTGCTGCTTTAATAGGATAGTTCTGATAATCAATTAGTTCTTCAAGTCCACGAACAGAAAGATCACAGAGGTCTTCAAGTTCTTCATCAGATTTGATCTTACCTACATTAACAGCAGAAAGAATGCAAAGTGCAATCTCACCAAACTCATCATCAATATGATTAAGAGGATATGTTGGAAGAGTAATCTCTTGACACAGATTGCTCATCTCAATCTTATCTTTAAATGATGAATGAGAATTGCAGTGATCGATATTCATAATATAGATGCGACCAGTCTCTGCTCTCTCTTTCAGAAGATTTAGAATAAGTTCTTGAGCCTTGATAGTTTTCTTCGGAATAGATCCATCAGATTCATAAGTTTTATACAAATCATCAAACTTATCAGTGCCGAAAGCATCGTACAAACCTGGGACATCGTGAGGACTAAATAGCGTGATGTCTCTATCTTGGATGAATCTTTCATAGAAAATCTTTGAGAGTTGGATCGAATAATCAAGTTTTCTCACTCGATTATCTTCTGTTCCTTTATTGTTCTTAAGAACAATAATATCTTCTATTTCTTGGTGCCAGATAGGAAAGTGAACTGTAGCAGAACCACCTCTGATGCCGTTTTGTGTACAGCATCGTACAGTTGATTCAAACTTTTTAAGGAAGGGGACAACACCTGTGTGTTGTACCTCTCCGCCTCTGATTTTAGCGTTGATACCACGGATTCTGCCTGCATTAATGCCGATACCAGCCCTCTGTGCGACGTACCTACCAATAGCCATATCGCTGCTAAAGATACTATCGAGGGAGTCATCAACATCAACGAGAACACAAGATGCAAATTGACGGAGTGGTGTCCTAACTCCCGCCATGATTGGTGTTGGGATGTTGATTCTGTGTTTTGAGATTGCATCGTAGTACCTCTTTACATAAGAGAGTCTTTTTTCTTTGGGATACCCTGCAAAAATTGTCAGAGCAATCATCATATACATAAACTGTGGTGTTTCGTACACCTTTCCGGAAGATCGATCTTGAACCAGATACTTATCTACTACTTGACGAAGACCTGCATAAGTAAAAAGCATATCACGGTCGTGATCGATCCAGTTATTAACCTTTTCAATTTCCTCAGAGGAATACTTAGTAAAGATTTCTGCATCATATACTTGCTTACTAACACATTGTTGAATGTGATTTTTAAGATGTGGGAAATCCCACATCTTTCCAAAAAGTTGTTTACGAAGAGAGAATAGAAGAAGTCTTGCTGCAACGTATTGATAGTTTGGACTATCAAGATCAATTAAATCAGATGCAGATTTAATTAAAATTTCTTGAATTTCTTTGGTTGTAATACCATCATAAAATTGAATACCAGATTGCATCTCTACCTGAGAAGCAGACACTCCTGCAAGATCTTTACAAGCTTCTTCAACCATAAAATGCATCTTATCCAAATCGAGAGGCTCAATCTTTCCACCCCTCTTAAGAACCTTACTATCTCTACTCATACTCTTTTCCATCCAATAAGTTTTGCCTTTGCCTGTAGTCCCATAAAAGTATTTTCCTTTAAAATTTTTTGCACGTCAACACCTTCTATAATCATATCATTTATATCTTTATATTTCAAGTCTTGAGGCCATATGACAATTGGAAATTTATTGTCAATTACCTTTTCCATTCTGTCTACAATTTGTTTATTTCTTTTTTCATTATCATAAACAAAAATAAATTCAGTTCCTATATAAGACTTAAAAAATTTATAATCAACATCAGAACCAACCATCGCAATAGCATTTTCTATAAACATACTATCAAATGGACCTTCAACAATGTAAACTTTTTTATTTAAGTCTACATTATTTAATCCAAAAATTTTTGGTTGGTTTTCATCTAACACAATCGTAATATATTTAACCTTTGAAGATTTTTTAAGACTACGACCTTGATATCCAAAAATTTCATTATCTTTAATTAAAGGAATAATAATTCTAGGTTCATCATTATAAGTATTTTTAAAAGTAAACTTTTGAGTATTTGTCCACTCTTTAAAATTATCACAATAATACAATTCCTTTAGAAATTTATCTGGAATTTTTCTACCTTTAATATACTTAAATGCTAAGTGTTCAGGATCTAAATCTTTTATCCTGGGTAGATCAAAATGTTTTTTTGCGAAAGATGGTTTCTTAAAATTAAACTCAGGTTCTGGAGTATTAGACTTTTTGCCAGTTATACCCTTCTTATACCTTTCCATTACATATTGATCATACATAATTGGATCAAGATCTTTTAGAAAATTTGTAAAAGATCTTGAATATCCACAATTATGACACTTAAAGTTATAGTCATTTTTTACAACATAAAGATAACCTCTAGTTTTGTTTTTATATTTTTGACTATCACCACAGTATGGACACCTAAAAGTGTAAAGACCGGATTTAAGTCTTTTATACTTATCTAATCTACTAGATACGAGTGAAATAAATTTTTCATCAATCAAACTCATAAATCATACTACTCTAGATTTTTATTCTACCAAATAAAGCTATCACCTGTCAAGATTTATTTGGAAAACTCCTTATTTTCATTTATAGATTCCATAATAATCATTTTATTTGGGTTCCACATTCCAGATGCTAAAGATGAAAATGCTGCAACTAGAACAGTCAATACAGCTCCACATCCAATAGTCATCCACTTTATTCTAGAAACATCTTCACATTTTGCATTTAAAATTGCAATTTCATCTTGTAGATCTGATTCAATATCATCAATCTTATCAACTATTCTCAAATCTCTAGCATCACTTTCATTTTTCAGTTCTTGTATCATTTTAATTAAAATATCATTTGCTTTCATTGCTTGTTCAATCCTTTCTTCGTGGACAGCAAGCATTTTTCCAACATTAACATTAACTTCACTTAACTTTCCAATGGCGTCATCAATCTTATTCACTATATTTACGAAATCTGCAAACTTTTGCTCCAGTACAGCAAGTTTAACTGATTCTTCCTTTTCCATTGGATTTGTTTCGTAGGTATCTTAACCAAGGTCTTTGAGATTTTTTACGCTTTCTCAAATCTACTGGTGGATCATCTGGAGGTAGTCCAGCCATAGCACCTCCACTGGCAGTGACATTCTCTCTAATAATATTTAGAATCTTAACTAATTTTTTATTTTCCATTATTCAATTGCGAATTTGTACTCTAGAATTATTCTATAAAGAAAATCTTTCATAGCAAACAATCTTTCTTGTTCAAGTGGATCTCCACCTGGCCACTTTTCTATATGAAAACAAACAGATCTGTATAAAGAATTTACATCTATTATATCTAATTCTAATTGGCAGTATGGTAGATTTTCGTTTTTCATCAGATTGAATTCAATATCTCTAAGCACTTTTCATCAATTTCAATTTCATCTAAAAAAGATTTTGGATACTCAGGAATTCTATTTAAAAAATATAAAAAAGTTTTTATAGACGACCATAGTTCCTTTTCAAGTTTATAAAAAAGTAAAGGAGCTGCTGCATCGTGAAATATATTAAACACAATGATAAAATGATTTACTAAAAGTTCAACTTTAAGTTCTCCGCTTTTAACATATTTTCTAAGAAGTTTTTTAATATATTTGAATCGATTCAAATCCTCAAAGAAATCTTCTTTAGTTATTGCTTGAGGATTATCGTAATACTTAATTGCAAATAATATGTAATTATCTTCATTCAACTCGTCAAATTTCATATCAAGCAGTAATTGTTAGTGTTGTTGCTCCGATGCCTACTCCTGCAGTTGTTCCTGCTCCGGCAATATTTTTAACTAATCCAGAAATTGTTTTTGTTACTGCAGATCCTCCAGAGAAATCTGTAATAGTTCCAACTACTGATGTAGAGTCATCAATGGTTAATACTGTTCCAATTCCACTTGGAGCAGTGAATGAAAATGCAACTCTATTCGTAATTTGACCATTGAAGGTCACTACTGTTTGCCCAATACCAGGAACATTAACTTGAACTTCTGATCCAGCAGAAGCAGCAGTACCAACAACAACTGTTCCATCACTACTATTAATTAATATAGTTGCTCCAGCACCACAATAAACTGCTTCGTTCCAAACAACGTGAACATATCCAGTTGTTCCAGTTCCAATTCCAGTTGTACCACCAGCTGCGACACTGATTGGAGATGCAAAATTAGGATCCTCAAAGAACACTGCGATAGGAGTGGCAAGTCCTAAACCAGTTGTACTTGTACCTGCACCAGTTGTGTTTAGTCCAGCAACAGATACTAAAATTTCATCATTATATCTTGAAGTTAATCCAGAGTGATGAGAATCTTTATAATGTCTGAATACCCAACCACGATTATCTGCAAAACAGTCATAAGGACTTGCAGTTCTATCAGTCGCTTCAAATAAAGAACTATCAGAAGAATAATTTCCTAAGTATTTTGGAATAGCAAAATTATTACCTGATGTTTCCGAATTTGTTGAAATTCCCCAAAGTGCCATTTGATTTTCCTTAATTTTCCTAAATTTATTTATAAAAATGGGGGAATGAGAATCCCCCCAATAGTTTATTTAATATTAACTAATTTTTTTTAAAAAAGTATTTATAATTTGATATATTGAATTTTGTTTTATTCTTTTATTATTTCCAACCCATTCTGAAATTGCAAATAGAAAAGCAAAAAATATTGCTGCTCCGTGTGCATACAAAATGCAACTTAATGCGGAACTCACTCTTCTACTGAATCAGTTTTAAGAAGAGCTCTTCTTACTGTTTCGGCAAGAAGATTATCAATATCATTGTCAGTAGTTTCAACATAACGATCCAAAAGATCACATACTAATTCTTTTACTTGTCTTGATGTCAAGAAAGCAATAATAACTGGTTTAAAAACGTTGATTAGATTAGCCATTTATACCCCTTAAAGTAAATTTAACATTGGGTTTCCCTGAATTATTTATTCGTATTGGGAATCAAAAATGTTAACAATTTCACTTAAAGTATATTCCGAGATATCATAACCTTCATCAATAACATTATCTACCCAAGAAAAAAATTCTTCAGAGAATTTTTTCTCAGCATCTCTGAATTCTTTTGGTGACTCATAACCTGTTTTTTTAGATCCATCTTTGATTGAAGATCCTCTACCTAAAGACTTTCTCTTAGAAGATTGCTTTTTAATATCAATTCTTTCTTCAATGTTTTCTTCATTCATTTCTGGACTTATTTTCACTTTATTTCTCTTTCCAGATGGCATAACATCTATTATTTTTTCTTTTTTTTCTTTTTTCTTGCCACCCATCTGATCTTCACCTTTAGCACCGGCAATAACATCGCCTCTAGTTACCTTATCATATGGAGGATAATTATTGGCAAGATTGCCATCATTCTTTTTCTCTTCAAGTGAAATATATGGATCTTCAATTACAAAATTGGATTCTCTAATTTCTTTAAATGAATTAGACCAAGGATTAGACATTTACTTACTTACAGATTCCTTTTTTTATTTATGCTTTACATTCACAAACATCTTTTATCCAAGACTTAAACATAAGACCATCTTCAGTCACACAAATTAAATGATTTGCTCCAGAACGAATTATTTCTCCTCTAAGTCCAGTATTACAATTTTCTATAATTGTTCCTACTTTAAATATTTTTCCTAAAATATAATTTTCTCTTAAATTTTTCCAATTCAACTCTGGAGAAATTTCCCATTTATAGGATTCTTCTGAACTCATTGACTTCCTTAAATCATCATATAAACTTTTCATCATATTTTTATCTATACCTTCTGGCATTGTTCTCATAAAAATTTCAGCATCACCACTAAGTGCAGCCTCTCTTGCTATAGATGATTGAGATTCAGACTCCTTTGTCCCAGATGAAATTACATTCATACTTTGATATTGATATTTTTCACCATTAGATTTTGCAGTCAAACTTTCAATCTCTGATACTCTTTCTTCACCAGCAACAATGTTTATAGAAGTATAACCTTTCTGATTTAAAAAAGTTAATACATCAAAAATAGTTTTAAAGTTATCATCATCAATAATAACTTCAGCATATTCTGGGAACATTTCCCTCATATATGCAATCTTCAATTCAGGATCTAATGGATTTCTCTTTCCGTCTTGTGTTCTACTAGGGAAGATGTAGAATTCTCCACCAGAAGAAACCTTTTCCAAAGTTTTGAAAAGTTTTAGATGATCTTTAGATGGTGGATTAAACTTACCAAAAGCAATACTTACCGTATCTTGACTTTGTGGAGTTTGCGTCCTTCTAGTAGTTTCTGCTTCTTTTGATCTTGCTGCAATATCTTTTAATTTTTTAGATACTTCTGACTGTCCTGACTTTGTTCTAGATGATCCACCTCTAGTGGACATATATTTTGATGAGGTTTCAGATTTTCTATCTCCTTCATCTTTAGATTTCTTTTCAGATTTATTACCACTAAAAATTTTAAGTTGTCCTTTAACAGTCTTAGCGACTAAGTTTCCTTGTCGGTCATACCAATCTCCGTGACCATTTCCCATCAACCCCAATCGTTTTGCCTGAGTTGATGCTGAAGTTTCTAATGCTTCGGATAAAAAATCTAAAAATCTTTTCATTTATTAAGTTCTGTGTAAATAAGGTCTTGGTTTTTTCTTATATAACTGAGACCTGCTTTTTTTAGATGTAAATATTTATCTTTATTATCCTTTGGATTTTTATTATGATCCACAAATGATATAAAAAATTTAGAGAAATTTTCAATAGATCTTTTCTTTATCTGCTTTACTCTAACAGATTTTTTATATATTTTAATTAATTCTGAAAATAGTTCTTTCATATAATTATATCCCTATTTTTATACTTTCCAACTATGGGATTTTTTTGTAACTCACTTCCTGGAACTGCTTGTACTCTTATTCCAGGAAATCGATTTGATCCCCTAGAACCTTTAATATTACTAACTTTATATACTATGTTCAAATCCTTCAATTGACTTTTTTCATCAATATACTCTATTACATTTAATACTAATTTATTATTAGAATATTCCATTATATTTTTATCTTCTTCATTTATTTGAATTACTGCACCATTTCCTAAGATATCAGAACCAAAAACAACTTTCTCTTTAGATTCATTATTAATTTTAACTATTAACTGAGATTCTGAGTCTGATCTATTTAATATCCTGAATATTTTAGATTTATCATCATACTTTATTTTAAAATTATAATTTTTCTCTTCAAATATAGCTCTAGTTCCGCTTGTTTTAATTTCTCCTCCAGATAATATACTTATAATTATGTTATCAATATCGTCTCCTGCTAATGAATCAGCAGACTGCCAAGCAACAAATTTTTTATTTTTTAAAGATATTGGAAAATCTGCATTAGAGTTATATATTATTAAATCTGCTTTTTTATTTCCCTTAGTGGAACTACCAACAAAATTTATTTTGTAACAATTTAATAAACTCTTTTTTAAATTTCCATTTTTATATATATCAATATCTACTGAATTTATATTTGTTGGTATTTTATTTTCAAATAAATTTTTTAATATCTGTTCTTGTTTAGAAGCTTTTCCTGATATAGTTATCATAAAAAATCTCGTTTCTTATATTTAGAAACGAGATTTAAAAATCACCTATCGTCTTCAGATCTATGTTCGCTATAATAAACATCGAAACTTCCACCAGGATATCTCTTCATCAGTTTATCAACATTACCAGAAACAACTTCATCTAAAGATACTTCAAGAGCAATACAAGCTTGAGCAACGTACCACATTACGTCTCCAAGTTCGATGATAAGATGATCTTTATTATCTTTGTTCCAGGGTTTTCCTTGGAAAATCATCTTCTTTACGATCTCCAGGAATTCACCTGCTTCTGCATTGATACCAACTCCAGAAGTCAAAAGACGTTCAATATTTGCTCCTTTCTGATCAAGTTCTACCATACGATCAGAAAGTGCTACGAAATCTTTTGATGCGTCAGAGGTAACTGCATCTACGAATTCGGTGTACTTATTGAAATTAATTTTTTTACTCATGTGAATTTAAAACCAGAAAATTTGTTTTGTTTTTTATCCTCTTCAGGATCATACTCTTCTTCTTTACCAGAGTCAAGTATATCTTCTTGTGCAGATTGCTCGCAATCATACAATCTCATTTTTGCTCGATCAATACCAACAATGAATCTCTTATTCATAGTTGGATCATTATAACGATTTTTAAGTTGCTTGACCATAATCTGACCAAGGTTTTCAAGTTCCTCAGTAGCAATAAGTGCAAACATAAGATCAGCCGTGGCAGGAAGACCAAATGATTCTGAAGTATCAGTTAATTCTACATCAGAGTTACCATAACCACTACGAGTAGTTTGAGTTGCACTTACAATTGGAACATTAGTTTCTACAGCAAGTCCACGAAGTTCTTCAGCAATAGCTTTAACATAAGAATATGAATTTACTGAGAAATTTGACTTATATCTACTAGAAGCACAGATGTTTAGATAATCAATAAAAATTACATCAGGTTTGAAAGACTTCTTAAGTGCAAGTTCATTAAGAAGTGCTTTAAAGTGCCCAGTATGAGCGGAAGCAGTTGGATATTCTTTAATGATAAAGGTTCCTTGAGTTTTCTTACTGATCTTGTTTAATCTACTTTCAAACATAGATTTTGGCAAATCAGTTATTTGTTGAATTGGTACATTCAAAAGATTTGCGTCAATTCGCTCAGCAATTTTCTCTTCTGCCATTTCCATTGTAATGTATAGAACGTTCCGTCCTTGCAGCAAGACGGAGCTAGCGACGTGGCACATGAATAGAGATTTTCCGACACCAGTACCAGCAAGCGCGATATTAAGAGTTTTAGGAGGCAGACCGCCTTTTGTAATTTTGTTAAAATACTCAAGATCAAAGGGAATTTTCTCCTCCTTTCTATGATAGTATTCATATCTTTCTTCATAATTTTGTAAATAATCGTGACCAATATTGTTATCGAAACTTACAGATAAAGCTTCTTGTAGAATACTAGGTATTGCATCTCTGTTTTTATTTTCATCTTGTCCATCAGCAATCTTAATAGATTCCATTAACGCAATATAAATTGCACGATCTCTACACCACTTTTCAGTTACATTGTAAAGCCATTCTAAGTCTGCAGGAGAGTTGTCAAGAGATGATACATATTCGCAGATTACTTTATATGTATCTTCGGTAATATCTGTCCTCTTCTCGGACTCAATTAATAGTACTTCTTTAGTTGCAAGGTTTTCATAAGAAACCATAAACTTAGAAATTTCTTCGAAAACTACTTTCTCGTGAAAATTCTCAAAGTATTCCTTATGAATAAAAGGAAGAACTTTTCTACAATAATCATTATTGAAGAGAAGATTTCTAAGAATAGTAGTTTCAATGTTTTCCATCATTTATAATCAAATAATTTTTTTAAGATTTGCCATAAGAAAATTCAACTCTAGCAATTTCATCTAAAGCTTGCATAACTTCAGCAGTAAAATACTTTTCAGGTTCTTTATAAATTTGTTTTGCATAGACTTTCTTAGTCTCACCATCAACAATCATTTCATAACGACCTGCAACGTTCTTCCAGATTTCTCCAATCTCTCCTAACTCAAGCAATCCATAGTACCTGTCTAGACCACGTTCATCATAGAATAGTCTAATTTCAACATCCTTATTTTCTTTACTTAAACGAGACTTAGCAGTCTTTGCTCTAATAATATTTCCAATGACTTCTGTTCCATCCTTTTCTTTCTTTTTAGATAGATGAATGATAGTAGAAGCAGCATACTTAAGACCAGAACCTCCACCCATCTCTTTTGTAGGAACATAAGAACCAATGACATCATAGGTGTGGTTAGTAACAATCATAGGTATATTAGCTTGACCTAACTTTAATGTCAACATTCTGAAGGCACCTTTTATGAGTTGCGATTTCGTCATATCACGAACCTGCTTATCATTCAGTGCATCAGTAATCTCCTTTTCAGTTGAGAGCATACCCAAAGAGTCTAGCACAAACATACAAGGTTTTCGTTCATCTTCAGGTTTCTTTAAGTAAATATCTACTGCCTTGAGTGCTTTACTACGAAACTCCTCAACAGTAACAACATTTACTACCACTAAACGATCTGTAGGTACTCCACGACTTTCTAATAGTGATTTAGTGATAGCTGCCTCAGTATCAAAATACAGGCAATATCCATCAGGATTAGAGTCCAGAAAATTCTTAACCACTGCGAGGCTAAAAAAAGTTTTTCCAGTACTAGACTCGCCAGCAATGGCAGTAATCTTATTCCCAGAAACACCGCCAAATATACTGCCT
>Ga0213860_10000419_pt1 | contig 16967 bp, 24 predicted proteins | sample PICome_3_FD_160118 | JGI IMG/M metagenome (GOLD analysis project Ga0213860, IMG submission 160118) | Coastal seawater microbial communities near Pivers Island, North Carolina, United States - PICO550 | ecosystem: Environmental > Aquatic > Marine > Coastal | place: USA: North Carolina...
TCGAAGAGTCCATTAAGTCCGCTTATGAAGAGCAACTCGTTGAAGAAGTTGCAACTATTAAGTCGGAACTTCAAGAGCGTGTTGACTCTTATCTTGAATATGTTGCTGACGAGTGGGTCTCTGAGAACCAACTCGCAGTTGAGCACGGTCTCCAGACCGAAATGACCGAATCATTCCTCACCGGAATGAAGAGTCTTTTTGAAGAACATTATGTAACTATCCCTGAAGAGAAATATGATGTCATCGAGAGCATGGTAGATAAACTTGATGAAATGGAAGGAAAACTCAACGAGCAAATCGAAAGAAATATTGCTCTGAACAAAAGATTAGCAGAATCCACTGCGGATGTAGTTTTTGCAGACGTAACTGAGGGTCTCGCCGCCACTCAGAAGGACAAACTCGCTTCTCTTGTCGAAAATGTTGAGTTTGAAAGTGAGTCAGACTATCGTGAGAAGCTCGTAACTCTCAAGGAATCGTATTTCCCTGAGAATGCAGGCGCTCAAAGAGACACTGCAGAGAATCTCTCTGAAGAAACTAATCAACCCACCTACCAGGAAGTTTCTGGTACGATGGAGAAATACCTTCAGACTCTGAACAGAGTCTCCAGAAAGTGATTTCTAAATTATACGTTCAAACTGTAACTTTTTAACGAGGTTAAATTCAAATGCACGCCCCTATTAATCAAGAGGCTCTGCAGGAGAAGTGGGCACCCCTACTGGATGCGGATGGACAAGATCCTATCAAAGACGCACACCGTAGAATGGTTACCGCCGTTCTCCTGGAGAACCAAGAACAAACTTTAAAAGAAGAGAGAGAATTCCTCTCTGAATCCCCCACCAACGCTGCTGGTACAGGCGGTTTCGGTGGCGGTGCAACCGCAACAGGTCCTGTTGCTGGTTTCGACCCCGTACTGATCTCCTTGATCAGACGCTCTATGCCTAACCTGGTCGCTTATGACCTCGCAGGCGTTCAGCCCATGAACGGTCCTACCGGACTGATCTTCGCAATGCGTTCACGCTACAAGACTCAGAGTGGAACCGAAGCTCTGTTCGACGAAGCAGATACCGCATTCTCCGGTCAGAACGAAGGATTCGACTTCGGTGGATCCAACGTTGGTATGGGTACAACTGGTCAATCCGGTTCTAACCCTGCTGCACTTAACCCCAACTCTGGCGTAAACGGTTCTACCTACAGCGTCGGTCAGGGTATGACCACCGCTCAGGCTGAAGATCTCGGCACCTCTGGCGATGCCTTCAACGAGATGGCATTCTCGATCGAGAAGGTCACCGTAACCGCCAAGTCACGCGCTCTGAAAGCTGAGTACTCCTTAGAACTCGCTCAAGACCTCAAGGCGATTCACGGTCTGAACGCTGAGGCTGAGTTGGCAAACATCCTGTCAACTGAGATCCTCGCTGAAATCAACCGCGAAGTCATCAGAACCATCTATCGTGTTGCTGAGACTGGTGCTCAAGCAAACGTTGCTACCGCTGGTGCATTCGACCTCGACACCGACTCCAACGGTCGCTGGTCTGTTGAGAAGTTCAAGGGTCTGATCTTCCAGATCGAAAGAGATGCTAACGCGATTGCCCAGCGCACTCGTAGAGGCAAGGGCAACATGATCCTCTGCTCCGCAGACGTTGCCTCCGCTCTGACCATGGCTGGTGTACTCGACTACACCCCCGCCCTCAACGCTAACCTCAACGTTGATGACACCGGTAACACCTTCGCTGGTGTACTTGCTGGTAAGTATCGTGTCTACATCGATCCTTATTCTGCAAACTCTGCCGCTGATCAGTACTACGTTGCTGGTTATAAGGGTTCCTCCCCTTACGACGCTGGTCTGTTCTACTGCCCTTACGTTCCCCTTCAGATGGTTCGTGCAGTTGGTCAGGACACCTTCCAGCCCAAGATCGGATTCAAGACTCGCTACGGCATGGTCGCGAACCCCTTCGCACAAGGAACCACTCAAGGCAGTGGCGCACTTACCGTCAACGCCAACCGCTACTATCGTCGCGTCAAGGTTCAAAACCTCATGTGATCTCGGTTCACATATTTCTTCTGGGGGTCGCAAGACCCCCTTTTTTTGTCTAAATATTTAAAAACAGTAAAATGGCAAATCATCACATCAAAAAACCACACGTTTTAGATCCTGAGGTGACTGTCTATTACGTCGGTAACGGTAGATGGACCGACAATTTTGACCAAAGAAAAAGATACACCAGTAAAGTAAAAGCAAACGCTCAGATTGCTAATACTGATGGAACTAATGGTGGTTGGACAGGTTGCACTATCGTTCAAGAATAACTAAATACATATAAAACCTTTGCGCTATGAAACCTACACCAAAGCAAATGCAGGAAGTATTCAAGAACTATGAGACGGTCGTTGACCATCTTATTAGCGAAGGATATGCTGATGACAAAGAGTCTGCTGACGATATCATCAAAGGTATGAGTGAGCAGTGGTATAACCTCATCATCAGTGACTGATGAAAAATTTCAAACAATTTCAAGAGGAACGTAAGTGTCCTCCTGGATACAAATATGATAAGAAGTTAAAAACGTGCGTTGCCAGAATAAAAAACGTTGGTAGATACGGTTTCTTTGGTATGAGATCTCATTCAGATCAAGAAAAGAAAAACGGTAATGGCAATGGAAATGGCAACGGAAACTATGGTAATGGCAATGGTGGCAATGGTAATGGTAACGGAGGAAATGGCGGTGGCAATGGGGGTGGAGGTGAATAAAGACCTTAAAATCATTCTTGGAGAGTTCTAATCAATGACTACATCACCTTTGGGAAAACAAATTGCAAACAGAAACTTTCTGGCACCGGTAGGATTCAAGTTTAGTCTTTCTAAATTTCCAAAGGTTGATTTTTTCTGCAACTCTGCTAGAATACCTGAAATTAATCTAGGCACTTACGAACAACCCTCATACCTCAAGAACATCGATGTACCAGGAGATAAACTGACATACGGTGATCTTACTCTTAGATTCTTGGTGGACGAAAATCTTGAGAACTATGTTGCTGTTCATAATTGGTTGACTGGTCTTGGTTTCCCAGAAACACCACAACAGTTCATCGATAAAACAACTGATGAAGATGGTGGCAGGGATTTGGAAGAGCAGTTCTGTGACGGAAGTCTTCACATCCTCAATAGTAACTACAGGGATGTTGCGATTATCAAATTCTTAAATCTCTTTCCCGTTGGTCTGACATCTCTGGAATTTGATGCCACCGAAACGGACATCAACTACTTTACAGCAGAGGCAAACTTCAAGTATACTGTCTATAATATCACTGATACGAAAGGCGATCCTTTATGAATCTTGATGAAATTCAGGAGATGTGGCAGAGAGATTCTGTCATTGACCCTGATAACTTACATGATGAATCACTTAGAATACCTCAACTACATTCTAAATACTATACACTTTACAACACGATTACTCTTCTTCGAGAGAGATCGAGAGATTCTTACAGCCGTGTAAAACTAGAACGGTATAACTACTATACAGGAAAGGCACCAGCGGAAGTCTACGTTGAAGAACCCTTTCCATACAAAGTACGGGAGAAAGACGCTATACAGAGGCATCTAGAGGCAGATGAGAAATTATCTGCTATCGATATGAAGATTCGATATTATGATGTGATGCTAAAGTTCTTGGAAGAGATTATCAAAACAGTCTCTAACAGAACTTTCCAAATTAAAAATGCTATTGAGTGGAATAAGTTCCAAGCAGGATTTAACTAATGGAAGAAGAGTATTTTCCGGAAGGTCATGAAGACTGTGATTACATGGTAGGACTATCCATACAGGATGTTCACCTTCTATATCATAGTGTTCAAGAAACTATTAGAGTTTGGCCTGGTGCTCCGGCACGTCCAGTCGAAGAACAAGAACAATTGGTGCAAATGAAAAATAATTTATATCGAATGATTTTGGATTATAAGTTTCGTGAGATGTAATAAATATTCATAGGTGAACCCTATGAGTAATGTCTCATTTGATTATTTCTAAGAAAAACGAAGTATATCTAAAAGTTGAAGCAGAACCGCATGTCTTCTACGAGTTAGCAGACCAATTCACTTTTGATGTACCTGGTGCAAAATTTATGCCTCAGTACCGAAGTAAGTACTGGGACGGAAAGATTCGTCTGTTTAACACACAGACTGGAGAAATATATGTTGGATTATTAGATAAGATAACCAGATTTTGTGACCATCACGGTTACACTTACGAGTTTAAGGATAATAAGTTCTATGGAACTCCCTTTGAGGTGAATGATCACATCTCACTGGAAGGCGTTAAAGACTACATGAATGCCATTTGTAAGTATTCACCTAGACCTTATCAAGTAGAGGGAGTATACGACGCCCTACGACATAATAGAAAGCTGTTGATATCCCCAACTGCCTCTGGAAAGTCTCTGATGATATATTCGATTGTGAGATATTACGTTGAGCGAGGGCAAAATACTCTGATAGTTGTTCCGACGACTTCTTTAGTAGAACAGATGTATAAAGATTTTGCAGACTATGGTTGGGACGTAGGTTCATATTGCCACAAGATATACGCTGGTAGAGAAAGAGAGACGAACTCTCAAGTTATCATTACTACCTGGCAATCGATCTACAAACTCCCCCGAAAATATTTTGAACGATTTAACGTAGTTGTTGGGGATGAGGCTCACCAGTTTAAAAGCAAGTCACTTATATCTATAATGTCAAAACTTGCTGATGCCAAGTACCGGTTTGGATTTACTGGAACGTTAGATGGCACTCAGACACACAAATGGGTATTGGAGGGACTGTTTGGTCCATCTTATAAGATCATCAGAACAGAAGAACTGATGGCAAAGGGTCATGTTGCTAAGTTAGACATCAACGTGCTTCTATTGAAACACCCAGCACATAAGTTTGAGACCTTTGAAGATGAGGTTCAGTATATCATAGGACACGAACGTAGAAACAAGTTTATCCGGAATCTCGCACTTGATCTTAAAGGAAATACACTAATTCTGTTCTCTAGGGTAGAAGGTCACGGCAGACCGCTATACGAGATGATAAATAATAGCGTCATAATAGATAACCGCCACGTATTCTTTGTACATGGTGGGGTAGATACACAAGATAGAGAGAAAGTTAGAGAAATTACTGAAAGAGAAAATAATGCAATCATTGTTGCATCGTATGGAACTTTCTCAACAGGTATTAACATCAAGAACTTACACAACGTAATTTTTGCATCACCGTCTAAGTCCAGGATCAGAAACTTACAGTCTATCGGAAGAGTTCTTAGGAAAGGTAACAACAAAACAAAGGCAACACTTTATGACATTGCCGATGATATTAGTTACAAGTCAAGGAAAAACTACACTCTGAATCATCTTATTGAGAGAATTAAAATCTACAATGAAGAGAATTTTAACTATGACATAGTAAACATACCGCTGAGGAACTAATGGGAGAAGAATTTTACTCTATTATAAAACTTGTATCTGGAGAAGAGATCTTCGCAAAAGTATGCGTTGATGAGAATGAAGGTGAACCTATTTTACTTGTACAAAAACCAATCAAGATGAAAATGATTCAGACACCTGAAGGTGCCTTTATCAAAGTATCCTCATGGATGGAATTGACTGAAGAAGATGTCTTTGTTATAAGACTTGATAGAATTATTACTATGACTGAAACTCATGATAAAAAAATGATTGAAGTATATGATCAATATATTGAAGAATCTGAAGAAGAAGATCTAGAACCTCTCAGACCCAGATCTAAAGGTAAAGCAAAGATTACCGGTAAGATGGGTTATGTTGCTAGTGTAGAGGAAGCAAGAGAGATGCTTGAAGACATCTATAGTAAAGATATTAAAGAAAGCTAGAGCCTTCTCTTCAAACCTAACAAAGGTATTCTACTCATATTTGAACATCTTGTCAAGTTATGAGAATATGTTATAATGTTTATAACCTTAAATACGGAAACCAATGTCATGCCAAAGAAGAAGTCAGAACATTATGTAAACAACAAAGAATTACTAGAGGCACTGATTGTTTATCGAACGAAGGTAGAAAAATCATACTTAGAGACCTTCGGTAAAGACCTTACTCAGCAACCTAAAGAACAACGAGCAAAGCGTTGGGAAGGTAAACCACCGATTACAAATTATCTTGGCGAATGTTTTCTTAAGATTGCGACACACCTTTCTTACAAACCAAACTTCGTCAATTACATGTTCCGTGATGATATGATCTCAGACGGAATCGAAAACTGTGTTCAGTACATTCATAATTTTGATCCTGAGAAATCCAAGAATCCTTTTGCTTACTTCACGCAGATTATTCACTACGCATTCCTTCGCAGGATTCAAAAAGAGAAAAAGCAATTAGACATCAAGACCAAAATTATTGAGAAGACTGGATTTGATGAAGTTATGATGGTTGACGACAGCTTGCTTTCTGGCAGCAGTTCAGACTATAATACTATCAAGGATAATATCATCTACAAGTCTAATCGATGAAGGTTGCGATTATTACAGATACTCATTATGGTGCTCGTAAAGGTTCGAAGCACCTACATGATTACTTTGAGAAGTTCTATGCTGATGTATTTTTTCCGACGCTAGAAAAAGAAGGTGTCACCACTGTTGTTCACATGGGTGATATCTTTGATAGTCGCAAGTCTATTGATTACCAAAGTTTAGAGTGGGCAAAACGTGTTGTATTTGATCCTCTCAAAAAATACAAGGTTCATGCGATAATCGGTAATCACGATTGTTATTATAAGAATACTAACGAAGTGAATTCTCCTGAACTTCTTTTGCAGGATTATTCCAATATCAGCACTTACTCTGAGGCATCAGAGATTAAGATTGACAACCTTAACATTCTTCTGCTTCCTTGGATAAACTCTGAAAACTTTGAGTCTTCTTCAAATGCTGTGAAGAAGTCAAAGGCAAAGGTTGCAATGGGTCACCTTGAGCTCAATGGTTTCCGTGCTCATCGTGGTCACATTATGGAAGATGGGATGTCTATTGACATCTTCGATAAGTTCGACCGAGTATTCTCTGGACACTACCATACAAGATCTGACAATGGAAAGATCTTCTATTTGGGTAATCCGTATGAGATGTTCTGGAACGATGTAAATGATACTAGAGGTTTCACTATCTTTGATACGGATACCCTCACTCATACTCACATCAATAATCCATATAAATTATTCTATAACATCTATTACGAAGATACCAATCACAAGTTGTTTAATACCACAGAGTATGAAAACAAAATTGTAAAAGTCATCGTTCGTAAAAAGACAAATCCCAAAGATTTTGAGAAGTTTGTTGATAAACTTTATAGCACTGGTGTCCAGGACTTAAAGATTGTTGAAAACTTTATGGTTCATGAAAATGAAGAATTTGAGATTGATGAGGATGAAAATACAATTTCTATTTTGAATAGATATATTGATGAGTCTGAATTTGAATTCGACAAGAATATTATTAAAGGAATTTTTCGGGATCTATACACACAAGCATGTGAGGTAGAGTAATGTTCCTGCTCACCCTAAAAGATCGTAGGGAAGACGGTGCTTATGCCGTACAGGATGCACTTGGAGAAAAAGTGTTGTTCCTGTTTGAGGAGGAAGATGATGCCGAAAGATATGCAATGATGATGGAAGATGATGAAGAATATGAGCGTGAGATGACTGTTGTAGAAGTCGATGACGAGCTTGCCATAAAGACTTGCAGGATGTATAATTACAAGTATGCTGTGATTACGCCAGATGATCTGGTGATTCCTCCAAGTAATGATAACGTTCAAAAAGATTAAGTGGAAAAACTTCCTGTCTACCGGAAATCAATGGACGGATGTTAATTTCCAAGAGCACGCTACCAATCTTGTAATTGGAACAAACGGTGCTGGTAAATCCACAATGCTGGATGCACTTACGTTTGTTCTGTTCAATAAACCTTTTCGTAAGATCAACAAACCTCAGTTGGTTAACACGACCAATGAGAGGGATTGTGTTGTGGAAATTGAGTTTGAAGTTAACAACAGAGAGTATTTGGTTCGCAGAGGAATTAAACCAAATGTATTTGATATTGAGGTAAATGGAAATCAACTGCACAAAGAAGCAGATGATAGATCTAATCAAAAAATTCTAGAAGAGAATATTCTCAAGGTAAACTATAAATCATTCACTCAGATTGTGATTCTGGGTAGTAGCACTTTTGTTCCTTTCATGCAGTTGACTACCTCTAATCGTAGAGAAGTCATTGAGGATCTTTTGGATATTCGTATTTTTTCTCAGATGAGTAATCTGATTAAAGATAAGATTCGTATTCAAAAAGATCAGGTCAAATCCATGACCCTCAAGAAAGAGAATCTTAAAGATAAAGCAAAAATGCAGAAAGACTTTATCGACAAACTTGAGAGTGATGGAAAGACTAGCATTCAAAGTAATAATGAGAAGATTAAAACTTTGATGGTCGAAGTTGATAATTATATGGAAGAAAATACTAACCTTGAAAATGATATTCTGAAGAACACTAAGGAGCAGGAAGAAGTTACTGGTGCCGGAGACAAGTTAGTAAAACTAAACAATCTCAAGGGAAAATTGTCCCAAAAAGTAGGCACAATTACCAAAGAACATAAGTTTTTTACCGAGAATACGGTCTGCCCCACCTGTACGCAAGATATAGAAGAAGATTTTCGCTTAAATAGAATTAGTGACGCTCAAAATAGAGCAAAGGAACTCAAGGAAGGTTACGAGGAACTCGAAAACACCATTAAGTTTGAACAACAGAGAGAGCGTCTATTTAACACTCTATCTAAGGAGATCACCAAATTAACGCATGGCATTTCTCAAAACAATACTCGGATATCTGGATGTCAACGACAGATCAGGGATCTGGAATCGGAAATTCAGAGACTTACCGACCAACTTGCAAACAGAAATACTGAGCATGAAAAGTTAGAAGAGTTTAGGGAGAATCTCCAAAAGACAATTGAAGATTTATCAGAACGTAACCAAGAAATCGTCTATCACGATTTTGCCTATTCCTTACTCAAGGACGATGGCGTAAAAACCAAAATTATCAAGAAGTATCTTCCATTCATTAATCAACAGGTAAATCGCTACCTACAGATGATGGACTTCTACATCAACTTTAAACTTGATGAAGAATTTAGTGAAACTGTCGAGTCTCCTATTCATGAGGATTTCTCTTACAGTTCCTTCAGCGAAGGTGAGAAGATGAGAATTGACCTAGCATTACTTTTTACATGGAGGGAAGTCGCTAGGGTCAAAAATTCTGTTAACACCAACCTGTTGATTATGGATGAGGTATTTGATTCTTCACTCGATGGTTTTGGGACAGAAGAATTTTTAAAAATCATTCGCTTTGTAATCAAGGATGCGAATGTGTTCGTTATATCTCACAAGACTGGTATGGAAGACCGGTTCGAGAATGTATTGAAGTTTGACAAAGTGAAGGGATTTAGTAGATTAGTATCATGAGAGTTTTAATTACTGGGCACAAAGGTTTCATCGGTAGGCACGTTTATGCGGACTGGATAGAAACTTTAGGAGTTAATAATGTTGTTGGGATTGACTTTCCCGACAATGTTGATAGTTTTTCTGGTGGTAATTATGATTTGATTATTCACCTGGCAGCATATGCCAATATCCGAGATAGTCTTTCTGATCCACAAAAGTTTTACGACAATAATGTTGTAAAGGCAAAGCGTATCTTTGATTGGTGTAGACATACTGGTACAAGACTGCTGTATGCCTCTTCAAGTGCCGTAGAAGAAGAGTATTGGGAAAATCCATATGCAATGACAAAATGGATCAATGAGATTATGGCACCCACCAATTCTGTTGGTCTAAGATTCACAACAGTGTATGGTCCTGATAGTCGTCCCGATATGATGTATAGGATGCTTGAAGATGGCACGGCTAAGTATGTCACCAACCATCGTAGAGATTGGATTCATGTGAAAGATGTATGCCGTGCAATTAGATATTTGGCAACTAGTGACGTAACCGGTCCAGTTTCCGTTGGTACGGGTGAGTCGGTTTCTGTGAGAGAACTGGCAGAGAAAATGGGCATGGGTCACTTGCCGGTTAAGGAAGATACGCCAGGAGAACGTATGGATAATGTCGCGGATACAGAACTTTTGAAGAGCATTGGTTGGTTTCCAACTATAAATATTTTTGACACGGTAGTTGACAAAACCGTGTAATTTGCTATAATTGGCTTAAATATAATGCTGTAATGGAAACCTATCTTCACCATGTCTTATAAACCATATTCACCTGAGTGGCATCGCAAGAGGTATCTCAAAGAAGCAATCGATACATACTTCGATGACTACGTGGATAACGAAGTGATCTACGAAGATATTATGGATATTCTAGGTGCTAGGATGTCTGCTGCGGTTAATGAGGTTAACAAGGTTCTTGATTTAAAAGACAAACTCAAAATTAACTAGTATGCTTTCTACTCAATACAGACTTAGACTTGAGTCCATTTGCAGATGTATTGCGAACAAAGAACAAGTTCCTTTGGAAGATATGATCTGGGCAGAGAAACTTGCTAAAGCACACACTCTTGCAAGAGATTGGTTGCAGAAAGCAAGACGACAAGCCTCTCAAGATATTGAAGAAGGTAGTACAGACGATTTTTTGAATAGGATGGGTTTAGGAGACCCAGACCCATCCAATCACAAAACGGGTTTCGATGGTGCTGATGAAATTGTAGATTGGTTTAATAGAGATAAACCAGATGACTGGAGACAACGTGACTAATGATTTTCTAGATAATTTAGGTGCTAATCAGTATCTAAAAATGCATAATAAAGAGAGACCCAAAATGACTAAGTTCTTAATGTTTACAAAAGAATCTTGTGGACCTTGTGGTCTCGTTAAGAGATATATTGGTGCTCTCGAAGATTCACGCGAGAGTGTTATTGAAGAAATTTATCTTGAAGATGTGAGTGATGTGCCTATTCCTGAAGAGAATCTATCACTTGCCAAAAAGTATGGTGTGACTGCTACTCCAGTCCTTGTCATTACTGATGGTGATGGTGAACTTTTGGAGACCTATATTGGTGGTCTACCCATCACTCAAAACATTCGTAAGTTGTGGGAGAAGTATGATGTTTGAAAAGATTACACCTGAAACCTACGAAAAGATGAATGAGGAGTTTGAGGAGGAGGGACTTGCTTTCCGAATCATTGTTCCGACTCAAGAACAAATTGATGAGTGGAGGAAACGTGATTGACGACAATTTTAGAAAATATTCTGTTGATACTCAACTAGATAATATATGTCAAATTTTGGGTGGTGAAGTGAAACGTTATGTATGCTGTGACAGAACTAACGAACATCATAAAATTGTAATCGAGTACAACCACAAGAAAAAATGATTCAAGCACTAGTTTATGGCAACGGCGGTCAAGAATCTGAACGAGCAGTTATGGTTCTTGAAGCATGTGGTCAAGATGTAAAAGAATTTTTATTGGGTGTTCATTTTACCCATAAAGAATTCAAAGCAGAATTTGGCGACGAAGCAGAGTATCCTCAAGTTGCTATTGGTTTAGACCATCGTGGTACACTGAAGGAAACTCTAAAATACATGAGCGATAAAGGAATGTTTTTATGACTAAGAAGACTCTTATGGTAAAATCTGGTGATACGTGGGAGTATGAAGAGACTCCCGAATTACTAGCAGCACTGGCTAAGTTACATGGCACAACTACCAAACTGGCAACACCACTCCAAGAAAAACCAAAAAAGAAAACTCAAACCTCAAGCGATGAGGGCGAGGCGTGAATCGCTGCGCCACTTTAAGAACCGTCATATGACCTCGCCTAAAAGGCGGGGTTCTTTTGTATAATACGTTCATCAGCAAAGAACACATGGTAGTCAAACACGAAATCAAGTCTCAACTCGCTAAACTACTTGCGACTGAGGACCTGGTGGTGGAGCACAAGCAAGTTGAAACTGCTTGTTTCAATGTTCACACTCGTGTGTTGACTCTTCCTATGTGGGAGAAAGCAAGCAATGTTGTATATGATATGTTGGTTGGTCACGAAGTGGGTCACGCTCTCTACACTCCTGATAGCAATTGGATTGCGGATCGAAAGATTTCTCCTCAGTTTGTCAACATCGTAGAAGATGTTCGCATTGAGAAACTGATGAAGCGTCGGTATGCTGGTATCTCCAAGACTTTCTATCGTGGATATGAAGAACTTCACACTGATGACTTCTTCTGTATTGAGGGTGAAGATGTCAACAAAATGAATCTTGCAGATAAGATCAATCTGTATTTCAAGATTGGAAACTTTATTGATATTCAATTCAATAACTTTGATGAAAGTCGCATTGTCAAGCGCATTCAAGATTGCGAAACATTTGACGATGTTCTTGATGCTGCAGAGGAACTGTATAATTATTGCAAGGTAGAGCAAGAAAATACGAATCAGGTAGTTTCCGACTCCAACACCAGTAACGAAGAGACTGAACAATCTCCACAAAGTTCTAGTCAAGATTCTGAGAACTCTCAACCTGATGATGTTGAGGAAGGTCGTGAATGGTTTACTGATGATGATCCTGAGAAGCGGGAACCTAAGGAAAGTGATCCTGCTCATCTGGATGTTCCTTCATATCAGAATGATGAACCCACAGTTTCCACGATGGATTCTCTTGAAGAATCTCTCAAGGATCTGATTGACATGAATGCTATGGAGAGTGTTTATGTTGAACTTCCTAAAGTTGATCTTAGTCGTATTATTGTTCCAAACAAAGATATCCACACTCGTTGCACAGAAACTTGGAATGAGTATCTTGAAGTAGTAAAAGAAAATGGTGGAGATCTTTACAACACTCTAGAAACATTTGCCTATACTGATGAGGAGTATGCCAAATTCAAACGATCCGCAAACAAAGAAGTCAACTACCTCGTCAAAGAGTTCGAGTGCCGTAAGTCTGCAGACTCTTATGCTCGTGCTACTACTAGTCGGACTGGAGTTCTCGATACAAGCAAGTTACACACTTATCGATACAATGAAGACCTTTTTAAGAAGGTCACGACTCTAGCTGATGGTAAGAATCATGGTCTGGTCTTTGTTCTTGACTGGTCTGGTTCTATGGGTGATGTGATTCTTGATACTGTCAAGCAACTCTACAACCTCATCTGGTTCTGCAAGAAAGTCAATATTCCTTTTGAGGTCTACGCATTCACTTGTGAGTATCCTGTTCTACGTCCTGCAGGAAATGATGGTTATCTGATCTCTGCTTACGAAAAGAAAGATGGTTTGGTTCAGATTCCTGAGTATTTCAGCATGATGAATCTTTTGACCAGCAAGGTCAAGGCAAAGGAACTGGATGAACAAATGCGTAATATTTTCCGTATTGCTAGATTCTTTGGTTCTTATGTTTCTAGTAAAGTTATTCCTATGGGGATGGGTCTCTCTGGAACTCCTCTGAATGAGGCAATCGTTTGTCTGCATGAAATTATCCCTCAGTTCAAGAAGGAAAACAAACTGCAGAAAGTTCAGTGTGTGATTCTTACTGATGGTGAGGCACCTCCAGTCAAGTACCACAAGACTGTTCAGCGGCATTGGGAGTCTGAACCATATCTTGGAGTTCGTTCTCTCAACCTTCTGTGTCGTCTTCGTAATCGTAAAACTGGTAAGACCTATACCTTCAGTGAAGAGTGGTGGAACTGTACCAATACTTTCCTCAGGGACATTCGTGACACCATGCCTGATGTAAACTTCATTGGTATTCGTGTGTTGGCTCCTCGTGATGCTGGATCTTTTATTCGTATGTATCATCAGGTCTATACTCCCGAACATGCGAATTTGACATCTCAATGGAAGAAATCTAAATCTTTTGCCATTAAGAGTTCTGGATATCACTCCTACTTTGGTTTGTCTTCTAATGCTCTGGCACAGAACTCTGAGTTTGATGTTAAGGATGATGCTACCAAGACTCAGATTAAATCTGCCTTTGTTAAAAGTCTTCGTACTAAGAAGATGAACAAAAAGATTCTGAGTGAGTTTATTGAACTCGTTGCTTGATAAATAATTGAAAATACAAGATTAGAAACCATGTCTAGATTCGGAGAACTTATTGGTGTAGATGAGCCAAAAGCAGCGCCTGCCCCCGCACCAAAACCTGCACCTAAAGCAAAGGCACCTGCACCAAAACCTGAACCCAAAGCAAAAGTAGTCTGAGTCCGGTTTTAAATCTGTCACACGGGGCACTGAAAGGTGCCCCTTTTTTGTGTATAATAACTTCAGTTAAACAAACAACCTAATGGGACTGTCCAAGCAAAACATCATCGCTTCTCTTCAAGACACTTACGGTGAATCCGTTACGTCTGGAGATATCAAGGGATGGTGCAGTATGCATGACATGAACTATCAGACGGTTACTAACAAACTTTCCGATTACAAAGTTGGTCGTGGAAAGTGGAATCTGACCATTCAAGAAAAACTGGAACAGACCTATCAGGCACCTCCTGCTATGCCTGTGATCGAACAAAACCTTATCCCTACTAAAGATGATACCTTCGTCAAGTTTGGCAATTTTGGTGATCTTAAAAAGATTATTCAGTCCCGTGTATTCTACCCTACGTTTATCACGGGTCTCTCGGGCAACGGTAAAACGTTTTCTGTTGAACAAGCGTGTGCCCAACTCGGACGAGAACTCATCCGTGTAAACATTACTATCGAAACTGATGAAGATGATCTCATTGGCGGTTTCCGCCTTGTTGACGGTGCAACCGTCTGGCACAATGGACCAGTCATTGAAGCACTCGAACGAGGAGCTATTCTGCTCCTTGACGAGATCGACCTTGCCTCTAATAAAATTCTCTGTCTCCAAAGTGTCCTTGAAGGAAATGGAGTCTTTCTCAAAAAAATTGGCAGGTTTGTTCGCCCCAGTGCAGGTTTCAACGTCATCGCAACCGCAAACACTAAAGGTAAAGGTAGCGACGACGGACGATTCATTGGAACTAACGTGCTCAATGAGGCATTCCTTGAGCGATTCCCAGTGACTTTTGAGCAGGAGTATCCTACTGTCTCAAACGAGGTGAAGATTCTTGAGCGAATCTCTCAGTCTCTAAACGTTGACGACATTGACTTCTGTAAGCGTCTGGTCGATTGGGCAGATATCATCCGTAAGACTTTCTATGACGGTGGTATTGAGGAAATCATCTCTACTCGTCGTCTGGTTCATATCATCCGTGCTTATTCTATCTTTGGTAACAAGGCAAAGGCAATTGAAGTCTGTGTCAACCGTTTTGATGATGAGACCAAGACTGCCTTCATGGAACTGTATGATAAAGTTGATATGGATGTAGATTTTGAACCCACCATTGACGAGGAGGTAGTCTCCTGATATAATGACTAATGCTTGGTCTTTTCTTCATGAAACTATGTTTGGTCCCGAAGACGAACACAATTTGACTATCTATGCTCCCATGAACAACAATCCTAACCGATACAAATATGATGAGGAAAGTATCCTCAAGGAATTGAGTGATTATATTTCTGGCACATACAATGCTCATTACTCTGCCGGTGATGATAAGATTCAGACTCTGGATCTGATTGAGGCATGTGGTGACGGCGAAGCATTCTGCCGATCCAACATTCTCAAGTATGCCTCTCGTTATGATAAGAAAGGCACCGCCCGACGTGACATTATGAAGATCCTGCATTATGCTGTGCTTCTGATGCATTTCAACGATAAGAATGCAAAACGTGAAACTTACCCCCAGTGATGAAATTGAATCCCAATACTATGAAACTGTCTGACAACACCCTCACCGTTCTGAAGAACTTTGCTGGTATCAACAACTCGATTCTGGTGAAAGAGGGTAAGCGTCTTCGTACAATTTCTGTTGCTAAGAACATCTTGGCAGAAGCAGAGATTAAAGAAGACTTTCCCAAAGACTTTGCCATCTATGATTTGAATCAGTTCCTTAATGGTCTGAGTCTGCACCAAGATCCTGATCTGGACTTCAAAGAAGATTCTTACGTCACTATTCGTGAGGGTAAGCGTCGAGTCAAGTATTTCTTTGCTGATCCTAATGTGATTATTTCTCCTCCGGAAAAGGAGATTAATCTTCCTACTCAAGATGTTTGCTTCCAACTGGACAGTTCTACTCTTGAGAAACTTCTCAAGGCAGCAGCAGTTTATCAACTTCCCGACCTCTCCGCAGTTGGTGAAGCAGGTGTGATCAAACTGGTTGTTCGTGATAAGAAGAACGACACCTCTAACGAGTTTGCCATCGTTGTTGGTGAGACTGATAAGGAGTTCTCATTCAACTTCAAAGTAGAAAACATCAAGATTATTCCTGGTGCTTATGACGTAGTTGTTTCTTCTAAACTTCTTTCTGAGTTTAAGAATACCAAGTACGATCTCAAGTATTATATTGCACTTGAACCTGATTCCACCTTTAATTGATTATGAGCGATTTTATTTGGGTTGAGAAATATCGTCCCAAAACTATTGATGAGTGTATACTCCCTGACAATATTAAGAAAACTTTTCAAAGTTTCCTAGATAAAGGTGAGATCCCGAACATGCTACTGGCGGGACCTCCCGGTATCGGTAAAACAACAGTGGCGAAAGCACTTTGTAAGGAATTGGGAGTAGACTGCTATGTCATCAATGGATCCGATGAGGGACGTTTTCTCGATACGGTCAGAAACAATGCGAAAAATTTCGCTTCGACCGTCTCAATTTCGTCAGATGCTAAACACAAAGTCATCATTATTGACGAAGCTGACAACACGTCCAACGATGTACAACTCTTACTACGGGCGTTTATTGAGGAGTTTGCTGGTAACTGCAGATTCATCTTCACCTGCAACTACAAAAACAAAATCCTCGAACCACTTCATTCCCGTACAACAGTGGTTGAATTCGGAATTAG